>JACCEC011877760.1_pt1 | contig 60038 bp, 60 predicted proteins | sample 7450121 | NCBI WGS metagenome assembly JACCEC01 (sample SAMN15323455, study PRJNA562643) | freshwater metagenome | isolation source: river surface water | place: USA:Blue River Watershed | collected 2017-08-18
CTATGGTCGGATGGCCGAGAGGCGAGGCAAGGGACTGCAAATCCCTCTACACGGGTTCAAATCCCGTTCCGACCTCCATTGGTTGCTTTTCAAGAAAGCAAGTGATGGCAAGAGCGATAAACTCGCTCGCACAACTTAATTAGTACCGAGGACGATTGGCTCAGCGGTAGAGCACCACATTGACATTGTGGGGGTCACTGGTTCGATCCCAGTATCGTCCACGTAACGAAGTAGAGTGGCGAAAAGTACTCGTCCACAAAACGAAGTGCAGTGGCGAGAAGTATTGGTCCACAAAACGAAGTGCACCTTTAGCGTTGAGATTTGAGCACTTGTCGCGCGGCATCAAAATTCATTGAGAAGATGATTAAGCCGATAACGAGGTCAGGGATTTGGCTGGCCCAGATCGACGTTATTACTCCAGCAAAAATAATCAAAACATTAGCAACCGCATCATTTCGTGCCGCTAAGTAGGCCGCTTTGGCGAGACCACCCTCATCTCTTCTATGACGCGCCAGAACCATCGCGCAGTAAAGATTTATTGCTAGGGCTCCAATTCCGATCACAGACATGCCAAGACCATTGGGGACTTGTGGCTCCTGAAATCTAGAAATCGCCTCAAATATGAATACGATCCCTGGGATAAGCAAAATCAAGGCCAGCAGATAGCTCAGGCGTTTACGAGCGATCACTGACCAAGTAAATGCCATGAAAATTAATAGGTTAATCGCGGCATCTTCCAGAAAATCCAAACTATCTGAGAGCAAGGCAAGTGATTCGTAAATCTGAGCAAAGGTAAATTCAACTGAGAAGTAAGCCAAGTTAAGGACGGCAACTAAAGCCACGGTCTTTCTCAGGCCAAATTTCACTCCGTACCTCCAACAGATTTACTGTATCTCGGTTTATATTTCCAATGTGAGCGCCAATAACCAGATGCCCTGTGATTTCTGTGGGCGACCCTATGACCCAGTATCCACCCGTTGGCTCTGCCCGCATTGCCACATGAAGACCAACTGTTGCGATGGTGCGCCCTGCGACATACCTGTCCAGAAAATAGAGAAACCCACCACTGCACTCACGCAGTGATGGGTTTCTCGTAGAACTACTCTGTTTTGCCAGCCGCTTTGCTCAACGCACGGAGAAGCTGGTATCCGATGACTGCAACGAGAGTTCCGTTGACGATGCCGCCGAATGAGTAATCCCCACGCTTCCATGTCATATCAGCAATACCGATAATCATGGTTGTTCCAGCGATGAAGAGGTTGGTTGAATCTCCGAAATTGACTTTGTTCTCGATCCAGATCTTTGCACCAAGAACACCGATCATTCCGTAGAGTGCAACGCCCACGCCACCGAGCACGCCAGCAGGAGTTGCACTTAACACTGCTCCAAACTTTGGAGAAAGTGAGAGAAGCACTGCTCCAATCCCTGCCACCCAATAGGCAGCGGTAGAGTAAATGCGAGATGCAGCCATTACGCCAATATTTTCAGCATAGGTGGTTGTTCCTGAACCTCCACCGGCACCTGCAAGCGTGGTTGCGACTCCGTCAGCAAAAAGTGCACTGCCCATTGCATCATCAAGATCTTTTCCAGTCATGGTCGCTACCGCCTTTACGTGTCCCACGTTTTCAGCAACAAGTACTAGAACGACGGGAAGGAAGAGGAGGATTGCGTTTACATCAAAGGAAGGTGTTGTGAATGAGGGCAAAGCCACCCACTTGGCTGCCTTGACTCCATCAAAGTTGATGTCACCTTGAAATGCAGCAAATGCGTAACCGACAACGATTCCACCGAAGATACTGATGCGACCAAGGAATCCCCTGGCGACTGCGCCAATAATGGCAACCGCCGCCAAAGTTACGATCGCAGTGACAGGAGCTGCTTTAAAGTTATTGTTTGCAGCACCAGCTAAATTGAATCCAATAATCATGACGATAGATCCGGTCACGATAGGCGGAAGTAGCCAGTTCACCCAGCCAATTCCAACCGCATTCACAATCAGACCAATTACTGCCAATAGAACTCCTGTAGCAACTACGCCACCGAGGGCAACAGCCATTCCCCCACTGGATTGAGCCGCCGCGATAGGTGCCAAGAATGCAAACGATGACCCAAGGTAACTAGGTACTCGATTCTTGGTAATGGCTAGAAAGAGAAGAGTTCCGATACCGGAGAAAAATAGAGTGGTGCTGGGCGGAAATCCCGTAATGATTGGAACAAGGAAGGTGGCACCGAACATAGCCGCGATGTGCTGAACGCCAACTCCGATTGTGAGTGGCCATGAGAGACGTTCATCTGGGTTGACTACTTCGCCTTCTTTAATTGATTTACCATTTCCATGCAGTTTCCATGACAGAAGAGACATTGCTTTCCTTTCAGTATGTCTTGCATAAAACGCAGCGAGGGACTGCGAATGGGGATAATCAAGGTTAAGAGTTACTTCTCCGTATTTCGTTGAAAAACACGCCTCTTTCCGCGCTACTCTGCGCGTGTGCTCACTTTGATTCCCGGTTTTTTAACGGGGCTGTCACTGATTATCGCCATAGGGGCACAAAATGCCTTTGTTATTCGCCAGGGGCTGATGAGGCAACATGTTCTCTTGATTGTTGCCCTCTGTGCGATATCAGATGCGGCGTTGATTTTCCTGGGCACTGGTGGGCTAGGAACACTTATCCAAAGTAGACCATCTCTTCTGGAATTTATCCGGTGGTTCGGAGTCTCATATTTAATTTGGTTTGGAATTAAAAGCCTTCGATCCGCATTTCAAAACCAGATTTTAGAAGCTGGCGCGGGTACTCAAGCGAGTAAATCCAAAGTTGCAACAACCTGCCTCGCACTGACTTTTCTCAATCCCCATGTCTATCTTGACACTGTAATTTTATTGGGAAGTGTTGCCAATCAATTCGACGAAGACAAATGGGTGTTTGCACTCGGAGCATCGCTAGCCAGTATTGCTTGGTTTTCTACTATCGGCTTTGGGGCGCGCGCGGCTTCACGATTCATGTCAAAGCCAATTTTCTGGAAGATTCTAGACTCAACCATCGCTGCAATCATGTTCTCGATTGCCCTTACGCTGGCGTTCTACGATTTTAAGGGTTGACCTTCACATACTTGTAAAGAGCTTTATAGATATTACATCTCTTAGAGACTTCAGCCCAAGCAGTTTTGTCGTTCCTAGCTTTCGTACAATCGTCTCGCAATTGACTTACTCCAGTAAGGAGACCGTTGTATTCCTTGGTTGTTAAGCAATTTCTATTTATGAAACCCATTTGATATGCCTTCACAATGCGTCTGGCATACTCTTGTGGAGCATCTGCTTCTGATCCGGTGTACTTGGCATCGAGCATTTGTTGAATATCAGTCTTGAGCGCAGAACATGGTCGTTTGGCAGCGATAGACTCTGGCCCAATCACAAAGGTTGAAAGTGTCAACGCAAGAACCAGAGTAGATCGCTTCATGTGGTTACCTTCCGGGCTGAGCTGATGTAGAGAATTCCTAGAATAACAGCAGAGATTCCAAGGTAGCTCTGCCAGGTGAGCGGCTCACCAAGTACCAAGGCGGCTAAGACAGTTGCGGTCGCGGGCTCTGCTAGCACAACCGTCGCAGCCAAACTTGATGAAATCCGTTTGAGTCCGAACATGAAAAGGGTATAGCCCACTGATGTTGTCACCAAGCCCAGCCAGAGCGTCGTGAAAATTCCTTTTCCAGTAGTCAACCATGTCAATTGATCTGCAAAGAGAAAAGGAGCAGCAACAGCCGCGGCAATGCCGAAGGTGCTTGCGGTAACCCAAATATCGCTTGCGCCTCTTTCTAAGGATTTCCGACAGATAACGTTGAAAATCGCGAAGCCCAGTCCGGCAATGGCGGCAAGCAGAACCCCATTTGCATTGAAGTCACCTATCCCACTCGCAGTTCCTACAAGTACGATTCCAACAATCGTGATAGTCGTACCCAAATACCAACTCTTTTGTGGACGCTCCTTGAGTAGGAAAAATGCCACCAAAGCCGAAAAGGTTGGTGCACAACCAAGAGCGGTCACCGTAGAAATCGCAACTCCTGTCGCATCAACTGCGCTAAAGAAAGTCAACTGATATACGGCAATGCCTACGCCCGCAACGAGCAAATCGACAAGAGGCATGCGATACAGCGGTTTCTTGCGATCTAGTAAAAAGGCAAACACAAAGAGAAATACGGCGCCACACAATAACCGCGCTGCCGCTACAGAAACCGGTGAGACGTCGGGCACTCCCAACTGGGCAGTCGTACCTGTTGTTCCAAAACAGAGCGCAGCAGCAACTACGGCCAATACCCCGAGTCGAGACCTACCTGAGGACTGCAAAGTGCTGCTCATTTGGCGATGATACTCATAAGATGCGGGCATGACATTTCGCGCAGCTAATCCAATAGACGGTTCCCAGTTCGGAGCAGAGATCACAGAACACTCTGAAGGTGACGTCAATCAAATAATTCAACGTGCAGCTGCAGTCTCACACCAACTTTCTAGACTTTCACCTCAAGACCATGCAAAACTTCTTCGATCTATTGCACAAAATATTGAGAAATCGCGCGATGTCTTGATTGCGACAGCTTGCGCGGAAACCGCACTGCCCGAGGGTCGTATCGGTGGAGAAATCACACGCACTACGGTGCAATTCATTCGCTTTGCCGAGCTTGTCGAATCTGGAGAGCACCTCAAGGTTGTAATTGATAAAGCCGACCCCAACTATTCACCTGCTCCACGTCCTGACATAAGGAAGTTGAATAGACCGCTGGGTGTAGTAGCAATCTTTGCGGCAAGCAATTTTCCACTTGCTTTCTCTGTCGCTGGCGGAGATGCAGCATCAGCTCTTGCAGCTGGAAATGCAGTAGTAGCAAAGGCGCATCCTTCTCACCCAAATACCTGCGCCATTATTGAAAACTGTGTCAAAGCAGCCCTTGCAGAGAACTCAATCTCTGAAGATGCTTATTCGATTGTTCAGGGAATTGATCCCAAAATTACTCATTGGTTAGCTCTTCATCCGCTAATTCAAGCAATTGGTTTCACTGGCTCAGAAACAGTGGGTCGTATCTTGGTTGATCTGGCGGCTTCTCGAGAGTTTCCAATACCGGTATATGCAGAAATGGGAAGTCTCAACCCCCTCTTTGTCACCGAATCTGCACTAAACGAGAGATGTGAAGCTCTCGCTAAAGGACTTGTTGACTCGGCGCTAATGGGATCCGGTCAATTCTGCACCAAGCCTGGACTCATCTTTGTTCCTGATCACCACGAGTTTTTTGAGGTAATTCATGGCTATCTATCTGCGCTCGCTGTTGCTCCATTGCTGAGCAAGTCAATCGCTCAAAGGTACTCATCCGCAATTTCTGACCTCATCAAAATTGATGGAGTTCAGGTATTAGCAGGAGTAGAAACAAATACAGGATTTGGTGTAACTCCGACCTTTTTTATTACTGATTGGAAAACCGCGCAAAGTAATCCGATTCTTTTAGAAGAACATTTCGGTCCAACCACGGTCATTATCAAGGCGCCTGAAGCGTCTTTTGTAGAAATAGCTAAGTCACTTCATGGTCAATTAACCTCCACCATTCAAGGAAGCGATGGAGATTCACTCAGCGAGCTCATCCAGATTCTTTCTCAAAAATCGGGAAGAGTAATTTGGAACGGCTTCCCAACTGGAGTTGCAGTCACGGCGGCGATGACGCACGGTGGACCTTGGCCATCATCCTCGACTCACACAACATCAGTTGGTATTGATGCCATATACAGATTCTTGCGACCTGTTTCTTTCCAAGGTTTGCCAGAGAAATCACTTCCCCAGGCGCTGCAAGATGCCAATCCGTGGAAAGTGCCGCAAAGAATTAACTAAACAATGAATCCATTCGGGAAGGGATCGGATGGATCAAGGGTCCATGTTGCTTCTCCCATTACCCATGCTCGTCCCGTAATCATCGGGACGATAGCGTCAAAATTTCCTACTTTGGTTCGCTCTTTTATGCGACCTTCAAAGTGTGAACCAATCCACGATTCATTTTTTAGCACATCGGTATCCCTAAATTCACCTCGAGCAACCATCTGCGCCAACCGTGCACTCGTTCCAGTTCCACATGGAGATCGATCAAACCAACCAGGATGAATAGCCATTGCATTCTTCCAATGGAGCGGACCTTCAGTACCTGGTGAAATGAAATCAACGTGATGACAGATAGCGATATCTGGGTTTTCGGGATGGACGGGACGATTTTGTTCGTTGATGGCATTTGAAATTGCTAACCCGAGATCAAGAAATTTTTGCCCATTCTCCCGCTTGAATTCCAGCCCAACTCTTTCAACGGGAACGATGGCGTAGAAATTTCCACCATATGCGATGTCATAAGTAATTTCGCCGAGGCCAGGAACTGCAACCTTCTGATCGAGAGCCAGACAGAAAGAGGGAACATTTGTAATTGTCACTTGCTTCGCCCGTCCGTTACTGACCGCGACATCCACCACGACTAGCCCTGCTGGGGTATCCAATGAAATAGTTGTTACCGGTTCAACAACTTTGACCAATCTTTTCTCTACAAGCGCTGTCGCTACACCAATTGTTCCGTGTCCACACATAGGAAGGCATCCTGAAACTTCAATGTAGACAACTCCCCAATCAGCATCCGGACGGGTTGGCTTTTGCAGAATTGCACCACTCATAGCACTGTGCCCACGTGGCTCAAACATCAGCCATTGGCGCCAGAAATCCATGTGTTCCATGAAATGGAGACGTTTATCGAACATGGTCGCACCAGGAATTTCACCTATTCCTGAAGTCACAACCCGAGTTGGCATACCTTCGGTGTGGGTCTCAAGTGTTGTGACGGTGCGGATGCTATTCATGCTGCCTCTAGTAACCGATATTTAGCGGTTCTTAAAATATGCAAGCGCAACATCCATCTCTCGATGAATCTGCTCTTGTTCATGAGCTGGCAGTGGAAGGCGTGGAAGTCGCGTTGGACCACCGTAGCGACCTACATGGTCCATTCCCAGTTTGATAGCCTGGATAAATTCCTTCTTTGAATCCCAATGAAAAACATCATGTAGAGCGGCATACATTGGGGCCGCCTCCTTGAAGTTCCCGGAAATTGCAAGATTGTAAAGCTCCATTGATTCCTTGGGGAGAGCGTTTGGAAAGCCAGCAATCCATCCCGCGATTCCCGCGGTAGAAAGTTCAAGGAACACATCATCCGCACCACCAATTACTTCGATACGCGGTGCTAAGCGCTTTATTTGCCAGATGCGGCGAACATCGCCAGAGAACTCCTTGATTGCAACAACTTCAGGAACTTCGTTCGCGATACGAGCTACGAGCTTCGGGGTTAAATCAACTTTTGTATCAAATGGGTTGTTGTAAGCGATGATAGGAATGCCAACTCGAGCAACCTCTTTATAGTGCGCTAATACTTCGTCATCAGAGGCGCGATATGCATTAGGCGGAAGCAACATAACCGCACCAGCTCCGGCTTTCTGCGCATGCTCAGCCCACTTACGAGATTCAACCGCGCCATATGCGGCAACCCCTGGAACAACGTTAAATCCTTTCGGAGCAGCTGCAACCGCAACCTCAACCATTTTTGCCCGCTCTTCGGCAGTGAGAACTTGGTACTCACCCAAAGAACCGTTTGGAATTACTCCGTGCGTTCCATTTTCTGCAAGCCATGCAACATGTTCTGCGTACTTGTCATAATCGATCGAGAGATCTGCTTTAAAGGGTGTTGCAGTTGCTGTAAGGACGCCATTCCAAGGATTTGTCATGCGCCGAACTTTACCCTGCTATTTCATATCTTGTGATTGACCGGCTGCCAATACGCCCAAGGAGATCGGGGCGGCTAGTGGTCGATTACTTGCAGAAATTCGTTCTGTTGGTGAAACGGCACACTTTGTTATACCCGCAACAATATCGCTTACATTTCGGGAGCAGACGCGTCCTTGGCATAGACCCATACCTGCACGAGTGAACAACTTTGAAGTACGGGCATCCTCCGCGCCCAAATCTTGAACAGATTCAATTATTTCCTGACAGGAAACTTCCTCACATCGGCACACAATTGTGCTCTTGTGCAGCCACCCTTGCCATCCTTGGCCAACTGGATAACTACGTTGCAGAGCACGAGCAAATATTCGTTTGGTCTTTCTCTTCCATATCAAATTCAAAGGAATTGCACTTCCCGATGCCGAGAGACCGGCTATTTCACCTTCGACGAGCGCTAAATCCGCTCCCCCGATGCCAGTTGCTTCCCCTGCAATCCAAATATTTGGAACACTCGATCGTTGCTCTCCATCTACTGCAAAGATGACAGTTTCATCCTTATCCAAAATTTGCGAACAACCCAAAATTCCCCCTAAGGATAAATCGGGAAGGAACCCCCAACCAGTTGCAAGCACGTCACACTCAACGCTTGTGAAATTCGGCTTCTTAATTGTTAGGTCTGAGCGAACCTTAGAGATGTACGCCTTACCATTGTCAAAACTTGTTACTGCACAACCAAACTGCACCTTAATCTTGCTTTTGAAGATAGCGCGAGCATAATAAATGAGCTCGAGAAACTTGGCAGGGTTGAGTAGCAGCGCAATCGGTGAGAGAACCCACCGAAGAGGGTTTTGTGCCTCATACATTTCAACCTTTGCACCTCTTTCAGCAAGTGCAGTTGCCACCGGCAGCAGGAAGGGTCCTGTTCCAGAGATAACAATTTTTTGCCCGGCAACTACGCCATGTCCCTTTAATAGCGCCTGCGCACCACCTGGCGTCATTACTCCCGAAGTTGTCCATCCAGGAAAAGGAAGAGTTCGATCGTAGGAACCAGTTGCAACTATCAACTTAGAAGCTAGAAGCTTCTTCTCCATGCCTTCGTGAAGGAAGTTCAGTTGAATAGCGTTATCGCTTTTCTCCGCACTCCATACTTGCGCACCTGAAATATGCGTGATGAGTGGATTAGATTCAAGCTGATCTAGATATTTTTTAGAACGTAAACTTCTATAACCGTGCACGTCGCTGATGTGGCGCCAATACTGGCCGCCACCACGTGGTTGAGAGTCCAGAATTGTTACGCTCTGACCCTGTTCGGTTACTGCTTTCGCGGCAGCTAATCCAGCTGGCCCAGCGCCGATGATGACAATCATAGAGAGCTCTCCACTTTCATCTCGTCAGCGATTTCAATCAGGCAGGCTCTTTGATTGGCAATACCATTAACCTTTACAACGCAATCGAAGCAGATCCCGATTCCGCAAAAAATTGATCTAGGTTCCTCCCCAAATCGCGTTCTTCGCAGATCTCTCTGCCCATTGGCGATGAGGGCCGCTGCGACGCTCTGACCCTTACATCCAATAAATTTTTCGCCATTGAAATAGAAGGTGACCTCATTACTCATAACTTGGCCATCGCAAATCTCTGCGGGCTAAATGCAGATGCATCCATGAAACTAGGCCTACCTAGGATTTCATCCGTAATGAGCGCTGCCGACCCTGGAGCAAGTCCAATACCAGCACCTTCATGGCCAGCCGAATGCCATAAGCCTTTGACCTGAGCATCTTCTCCAACGACCGGTAGATGGTCTGGTGCATAAGGCCTAAAACCTCGATATGCGCGCAACAGTTGGACATCTTTTAAGACTGGAAAGAGTGAAGTTGCTTGCGCCGCCAACCTACGTAGAATTTCGTAATTCATGGATCCGTCAAACCCGACGCGCTCTCGACTGGCACCTATCAAAATAGTTCCGCTTCGAGTTCCTTCAACTACAGTACTAGTCTGTAAATCAGCATCACTGCTGGCAACATTTGCAACGTAATCCGAATCGTAAACTTTATGAAAAATATATTTGGGTGCAGGTTCAGTCACTAGGATAAATCCGCGGCGAGGAGCAATGGGCAGGTCGGAACCAGCCATCCGGGCAATTTCACCAGCCCACGTGCCAGTAGCGTTGACAATTATCGGAGCCAAAAATTTTCCTTGAGAAGTCCGAACACCGTAAGCAACAGAATCACGCACTAGGATTTCAATAACCTTCGCTTGTGAGATAAAGCTGCCACCGCGTGCGATAACCGTTCTAATAACATGGGCCGCAGCCAACATGGGTTGGCACTGTGCATCTTGAGGATAGAAAACGCCACTATGAAATTGCGGATGCAGATACGGTTCTAATTCATGTAACTCACTATTCCCAACTACTTTGGCATCTACCCCATGTTGTCGTTGAGAGGTTGCGAGCTTCAGCAACTCAGAATCATCGTTACGAGCAACGACTACTCCACCTTTGGCCTCTAATTCGAAATAGTCCCCTACATCTTCTTGCATCTCAAACCATAAGTCCCGAGAACGAAGTGCGAGAGTGAGCTCTGGTCCTGGTTCCTTGTCGGAAACAAGAATGTTTCCCTCTCCCGCCCCAGTCGTTCCGCTAGATACAGCGCCTCGATCTATAACTAAGACACGTAATCCGGCATTGGTGAGCGAAAGCGCACAGGACGCGCCAACGATTCCAGCGCCAATAACTATCGCGTCTGGGCTCTTCATGAGGAAAGTCTGCTCTACTTCTTAATTTGTTGCAGAACTTCGGTCAACGACTCTTCGCTTGCCGGTGCAATATCCCACGGTTTATGCAGCAAATCGTTCTTCCATCTAGGGATGACATGCATGTGCAGATGGAAAACAGTCTGCCAACCTGCTTCACGATTCATTTGGAAGATTGAGATTCCATCTGAAGATAGCTTTGTGGTCAGTAAGTCGGCCACATCCTTAGCCATCGCAGCAACCGTCGAATAAGTGTTTGTCTCGGCGCCATGAATATCGGCCACATGAATTTTCGGAATCACCAGAGTGTGGCCTCGGTTTGCTGGAAAGATATCGAGAAAGGCTAGGCAAGAATCACTTTCCAACACCTTGCGCGCTGGAATCTCTCCAGAAACAATTCCACAGAAAATACATTCGGACATGGAGTTACTGTAGAGCTTGGATTCTTGCTCTGGCAATCTTTTGACTTGGCGACTCATGTCCAAGCATGTATGACAGGAAATCCAATAATCTGCGACTTATGCGTAACCAGATTTTGGAACGCTTCTTCAAACCCAGAATTGAAAGAAACGGTTCATCAATAGTTGCAATAGCTGCATTTGCGAGCATGCGGTAGAAGAAAAGTCCTCCCCTGCCGAAAGGTGGGGCGAGAATAAATTTCACAATTGGCGGTGTCATTGCTATTGCTGCCGTTTCCTCTTTTATAAAGCTAGCGATTGCTTCTTCTAGTTCAATCACCGATTGCGGGGCGGTCGTTAATCCAAGAGGGGCTGCACTTTTCGACCATTCCTTAACATATTGATCTGCCCCGAGCGAAATCGGATATCCCAACTCACGATGCGCTCTAAGAAATGAATCTGTAAATGCACAATGTACCCACAACAGATGGCGTGGATCTGCTGCACTATAAGGTCTCATAAGTCCATCTTTTGCTGGATATTCACCATTTACATGTGCGTGCAATTGATTCACTCTGCGAGCTTCAATCGCAATCGCCTCAGTTGAACCAAACGTTGTAATCGTGAGCCATCTAGTGGTTCGCTCAAGTCTGCCGAGTGGATCTGTGTCATAGCGCGAGTGTTCAGCAACACCAGTCAATGCAGCGGGATGAGCGGCTTGCATCAAGAGCGCCCGGATGCCGCCGACCAGTGTTGAGATACATCCATGTACTTGCCATACAGCGCTTCCCGGTCCAAACAGTCCGACGTCCGTACCAATAGCCATCTGTTGTGCCCAAAGTGGAGCACCCGAAGGATCTCCGGATACTGTCTTTCGAAATGCATCGGCAGCCTTTTTGCCTCCGAGGGCAGCCACCAATCGATTCACGCCGCGCAGTTTAAGTGGATATGCGTCATGAACAAATTTTGTACGGCTACTTTTGAAAAGATTGTTTAATCACATTCGAGTGGATAAACCTGCCGCGGCCTCGAGAACCACTAAAGCGGCTAATCTCACTGTTCGCTCATCCGATGAATCTTTGGCAGCATCAACTTCCGTAACATCAAGAGAGATCACTTCTTCGGTGGATCCAGCTAAGAATGCAAATTGACGAATTTCGTCAGCGGAGATTCCGCCCGGAGCAGCGGCTGGACATGCCGGAACCACCGACCGATCGCAAACATCCAAATCAAAATCAACATGAATTCGCGAGCCTGCAATTTCGACAGCTCGACTCCAAATTTCAGAAAGATTGGCATTCCTCAGCTGCGACCTATGTATGACGGTAATTCCTAACTCTTGAGCACGCGCCGCGTATTCAGGCGAATTAGAAAAATCGGCGATTCCAATCTGTACAACTTTGCTTCCAGATAAGCCTGACTCGATCAATCTTCGCACTGGAGAACCATTGCTCACACCATCGCGCAAGTCGTAGTGAGCGTCGAAAGTGATGAGACCAGTAGCGGCTACAGCTCGTGCGACGCTATACGTGATTGAATTATCTCCCCCGAGAGCAACTAACAAGCGGGTTTTTTGGCAAAGCGATGAAAGCTCAGAAATAGTTTGGTTCTCATCATCATCTGGAGAAGTAACGTCGGCGGCATCTGCACTCGCAATTTTCCGTAAGTCGACTTTGGGGTTTACATGAGCGAGTGAATACCGCAAGAGAGCCTGACGGATAGCAGCAGGTGTTTGATGGGCTGACGTAGTTGAGATACTCGTGGAATGCGCAGGCACGCCAACCAGGGTGAAATCGAGCGGTCCACCTTGTGATTTTGGAAATAAGGAGCTTGCCCTGGGCCATAAGTGATCATGAGGCAAAGTCATTTCCAAAGCGTAGCGTGCGTTGACGAGCGTTATATAGTGGCGAGATGACAACAACAGATGCTGCGCTAGGAGCGCGTCCAGTAAGAGCCCCTCGAGGTACATCGCGCACCGCCCTTGGATGGGGACAAGAAGCCGCTCTTCGTATGTTGCAAAATAACCTAGATCCTGAAGTTGCAGAGCATCCCGACAAGTTAGTTGTCTATGGCGGTACCGGTAAAGCTGCGCGCAATTGGGAATCTTTTGATGCGCTAGTGAAGACTCTTACTTTTCTAAAAGACGACGAAACAATGCTCGTGCAATCCGGTAAACCGGTTGGAGTCTTTCGCACACACGAATGGGCGCCCCGCGTACTGCTCGCAAATTCAAACCTAGTTGGCGATTGGGCAAATTGGCCAGAGTTTAGAAGGCTCGAAGATCTCGGACTCACTATGTACGGACAGATGACTGCCGGTTCCTGGATCTACATTGGAACCCAAGGGATCCTCCAAGGAACTTATGAAACCTTTGCAGCCGTTGCTGAAAAGCATTTTGGTGGAACGCTAGCGGGCACACTTACGGTCACTGGTGGTTGCGGTGGAATGGGCGGAGCTCAACCGCTTGCAGTAACCATGAACGAGGGAACGTGTCTCATTATTGATGTTGATGGTTCTCGTTTGCAACGACGCCTCAATAAACGTTATCTCGACGTCATCGCCTCTAACTTAGAAGATGCAGTTGCTCAAGCTGTGAAGGCTCGCTCTGATAAACGAGCAATCTCCATTGGACTTGTCGGCAATAGCGCAGTTATTCTGCCAAAACTCTTTGCAATGGGAGTCCCTGTAGATATCGTGACAGACCAAACATCTGCACATGATCCACTGTTCTACATCCCAGAAGGAATTGATGTCGATGATGCCCGCGACTTGGCAGAAAAGAATCCATCCGATTTCTCAAAGCGCGCCAAGGAATCTATGGCAAAGCATGTGGAGGCCATGGTCAATTTCCAAGATAAAGGGTCTGTCGTCTTCGACTATGGAAATTCAATTCGTGATGAAGCGCGCCAAGGAGGCTACCAGCGCGCCTTTGCATTCCCAGGTTTTATCCCTGCATATATACGTCCGCTCTTCTGTGAAGGAAAAGGTCCATTCCGGTGGGTTGCTCTCTCAGGTGATCCAAAAGATATCCAGCGCACAGACAAAGCCGTGATGGAGCTATTCCCCGAAAATAAACATCTGCAACGTTGGATACGCATGGCGCAAGATCGTGTGGAATTTGAAGGACTACCCGCCAGGATTTGCTGGCTTGGATACGGCGAACGGGATAAAGCTGGGCTGAAATTTAATGATCTCGTTGCAAGTGGTGAAGTAAGTGCACCCATTGTTATCGGTCGCGATCATCTCGATTGTGGAAGCGTTGCATCTCCATACCGCGAATCTGAAGCTATGTATGACGGTTCAGATGCAATTGCGGATTGGCCCCTGCTTAATGCCATGATCAATATTTCCTCTGGAGCCTCTTGGGTTTCTATTCATCATGGTGGCGGCGTCGGAATCGGTCGCTCAATTCACGCTGGCCAAGTAAGCGTTGCAGATGGCACCGCGCTTGCTGCTCAAAAGCTGGAACGAGTCCTTACCAATGATCCTGGCATGGGAGTTATTCGCCATTGCGATGCTGGCTATGCACATGCTCAAGAAGTGGCAATCGAAAAAGGTGTTCACGTACCAATGATGAATGGCGTTACTGGTCGGTGAGTTCTCTCGCTCTCACCAACATCGCCACGTTGGTTACCAATTCTCCTGAACTAGGAGATGGCCTTCTTGGTCTCTCTCGAAATCAGACCTTAGTTATCGACGATGGTTTCATTAGGTCTCTTGAATCAAAGCCCCCTGAGGGTGTTGATGCAATTATCGATTGCTCTGAGAAAACTGTAATCCCAGGTTTTGTTGATTCGCATACGCATCTAATCTTTGCGGGTGACCGCAGCGAAGAGTTTGCCGCTCGTTCGCGAGGACAGAAATACACCGCTGGAGGAATCAGAACCACTGTTGCTGCGACCAGAGCAGCCTCTGATGGGCAACTTCGCACCAATGCACAGAAATTGCTTGATGAAGCTCTCTCTTATGGCACCACGACTGTTGAAATCAAAAGCGGCTACGGGCTCTCGCTCCATGATGAAATTCGATCACTAGAGATCGCACGCAACTTTACGGATGAAGTTACCTTGCTGGCAGCGCACGTCTTCCCTGAAGAATTCATTGATAATCCTGACGACTATGTGCAGCTCATTACTGATTCAATCATTCCTGCATCTTCAGCAAAGTGGATTGATGTCTTTTGTGATTCTGGTGCATTCTCTTCCGAGCAGACTCTGAGAATTCTTCAAGCCGGAATAGCTGCGGGAATGTTGCCGCGAATTCACGCTAATCAGCTGAGCCGCACCAACTCCGTAGAAATTGCTCTTGAGCTCAACGCCGCATCTGCTGATCACCTCAGCGCTTGTACCGATGCGGATATAGAGGCGCTAGCCTCAAGCCAGACAGTTGCGACGCTCCTTCCGGGTGCTGAATTCTCTACGCAGCATGAGGGAAAACTTGGGCGCCGATTTCTTGATGCGGGTGCACACGTTGCAATAGCCAGCGATTGCAATCCTGGCTCGAGCTTTACAACGTCAATGCCGTTCTGCATATCTGCTGCAGTAAGTTTGATGGGATTCTCAGTTGATGAAGCGCTCTATGCAGCTACTGCTGGCGGAGCCAAGGCCTTGCGTCGCAACGATATTGGTGCGCTTCATATTGGTTCTCGGGCAGATTTTGCAATCTTGAACTCTCCTTCCCACATACACCTTGCCTATCGTCCGGGAATCAATCTTGTTGAATCCACATTCAAAGCAGGAAGAAAAGTGAGCAGATGGCAGAAGTAATAATTTCTACACAAGGAATGACAGTTGCCGATGTCGTTGCAATTGCACGTTTTGGTGCACGCGTATCGCTGAGTGCCGAGGCGCTGCAGGCGATGAAGAAGTCCCGCGATCACGTAGAAGGACTCGCTGCAAGCGATACGCCTGTCTATGGAATTTCCACCGGTTTTGGCGCACTAGCCAATCGACATGTCTCTGCACAACTGCGCACTCAACTACAACGTTCACTCATACGGTCGCATGCTGCGGGAGTTGGATCACCTGTAGAAATAGAGGTCGTCCGAGCTCTCATGGCGCTGCGCTTGAAGACTCTTGCTTCAGGTCAAACCGGTGTTCGCCCGATCGTTGCAGAAACTATGGCCGCATTGCTCAATGCAGGCATCACTCCACTCGTCCGAGAGTTTGGATCACTGGGATGTAGCGGAGATCTTGCGCCACTAGCTCATTGCGCTCTGGTCTTGATGGGTGAAGGTGAAGCGGTTGACCGAGACGGTATTGCACGTCCCGTACTCGAACTTCTTGGTGAAGCTGGCATAAAACCAGTCCTCCTTGCTGAAAAAGAGGGACTTGCGCTGATTAATGGAACCGACGGGATGCTGGGCATGCTAATACTTGCGCTTCATGACCTTCGCAATCTAGTAGATACCGCCGATGTTGTTGCAGCCATGAGCGTCGAAGGCTTACTGGGAACCGACCGCGTCTTCATTCCGGAACTTCATGCACCGCTTCGAGCGCATCCTGGTCAAGCAGTGAGCGCGGCCCGCATGTTGGCAACACTTTCTGGTTCTGGAATTGTGGCATCTCATCGTGAAAATGATGATCGCGTACAGGATGCTTACTCGCTCCGATGTGCGCCACAAGTAGCCGGTGCAGTGCGCGACACGATTGATTACGCGACCACAGTTGCTGAGCGCGAACTGGCTTCGATTATTGACAATCCAGTGGTGCTGGAAGATGGACGAATCTCATCAAATGGAAATTTTCATGGGGCTCCAGTCGCCTTTGTTCTTGACTTTCTCGCGATCGCTGTCGCCGATCTCGGAAGCATCTCAGAACGACGCACCGATAGAGCTCTTGATAAGAATCGAAGCGCTGGTCTTCCACCCTTCCTCGCCGATGATCCAGGCGTCGATTCTGGCCTCATGATTGCCCAATACACGCAAGCAGCTTTAGTCAGTGAAAACAAGCGCTTGGCATCGCCGGCAAGCGTTGATTCAATTCCATCATCTGCCATGCAAGAAGATCACGTCTCTATGGGGTGGTCCGCAGCGCGAAAATTGCGAACTGCTATCTCTAATCTCAATCACATTATTGCGATTGAACTCGTTACAGCATCACGTGCTATCGAATTACGAGCACCATTGCAACCTAGCCCCGTTACCGCAAAGATTATTGCAGAGCTCCGTCAAATTGTTCCGGGTCCCGGTCCAGATCGCTACCTATCGCCGGAGCTCATAGCAGCAAGTGAGTTTGTTGCGGCTGGGAAAGTTATGAGTGGGATTCAATAAATAATCGAGAATTCTCGAAGATTATCTCCTGGTCGTAATCCAACGTTGCTACGTGATAACTGTTTACTAATTCAATGCGTTGCTTATCTTGAGAGCCGACTTCCCGCATCACGATTTCAGTATTGCTTACAGGCAGAGTGTGGTCCTCCACGCTATGGAACAACAAGAGTGGAGCAGTTACGTCGCGCAATCTCTTACGGGTGTAATGCAACATCTTCAGGAGTTGGTAGACGCCAACCGCCGGAAGTGAGTCATAGCCATATTCCGTGATGCCGGGGCGCTTGATGTCATCCCCCACTGAATCTCGCATCTTTTGAAATCGCGAAATGACCCATGCCAATTGATGGGGTACAAATTTCACATGAATCATGGGGTTGACCAGAATGATTCCTGCCAAATTATGCGAATATCTCGTTGCAATATTGAGAGTCGTTCCCCCACCCATGGATAACCCACAAATAAAGACTTTGCGGCAATTACGGAGAAGTTCTTGCAAATCGCTCTCCACCTTGGCTGGCCACTCTTGCCACTTCACATGGTTGAGATCTTCTGGGGTAGTCCCATGTCCCGGTAGCAGGGGAACTTTTACTGTGTACCCACGCTGGTTGAGGAATTGCGCCCACGGCCGCATTGATGCTGGGGATCCCGTGAACCCATGAACCAGGAGAACCCCAATTTCTTTCTGTGCACCATGACCTGCAGCGAAATAATCCGATAGAAGTCCCTCTGGTGCGCCTTCAACTGACATGGCAAGAGGGTATTCCTTCGAAGATGTCTGGGCAATCATCTAGAGTTCAATTCATGACAGCGAGTGATCAGTCAAACACCTGGCAGAGCTCTCTACAAGATTTTGGAAGGCCACTGCAAGAGACCACTTTTGTCGTTATTGATTTAGAGACAACCGGTGGTGCTCCACATCTTGGGGCTGCGATAACAGAAATCGGAGCTGTGAAATCTTGTGGAGGTGTGATTCTCGGTGAGTTTAAATCCTTTGTAAATCCAGGACATTCAGTCCCTCAATACATTACTCAACTCACTGGAATTACTGACGAAATGCTCTATCAGTCGCCTTCGATAGGAGACCTCTTGCCCGAACTGCTTGAATTTCTGGGAAGCCCTGATGAAACCGTTCTGGTTGCCCAGAATGCCCCCTTCGATCTCTCGTTTTTAATGCATGCAGCCCGTAGCTATGGAATGAAGTGGCCTAAATACCCAGTTCTAGATACCGCAATAATCGCCCGACGCGCGCTATCTCGTGATGAGGTGCCTAACTGTCAACTTTCAACTCTTGCTCAGTTTTTCGGTACTGCAACCACTCCAAACCATCGCGCACTTGATGATGCCCGCGCGACGCTCGATGTATTTCATGGTCTTCTTGAAAGGCTTGGCTCACTCGATATTTACACTCTCGAGGAAACGTTGAACTATGGGAAGCGGATTAAGAAGCCGAAATCTCCTGCGTCAACGCCGCCCAACGATTTAGCAAATTCATAGCAGCGCCTGAATCGACGGCAGCTCTTGCCCGTTTTAGCCCATCACTCATTCGTACGCGGATATCAGTACCAAGTTCACCCTCAAATGCTGCAATTGCAGCTGCGGCATTGAGCAGAACTGCATCTCGTGGAGCGCCTCGCTCACCCGAAAAAATTGCTCGGCTTATCGCAGCATTTTCGGCGGCATCCCCACCAACGATTGCAGAAAGCGGAGCGCTTTCAATCCCAAAATCCATAGCGTCGATTCGCTCACTCTTAATCTCGCCATCACCAATCATCAGAACTGAAGTTGTTGTTGTCAAAGTTATTTCATCCAACCCATCATCGCCACGGAATACAAATCCATCGCAACCTTTTGCTGCCATGACTTGCGCCATTACTAAGTGCAATCTGTCATTGGCTACGCCAATCGCCGCAGCCTGTGGGCGCGCGGGATTTGCCAATGGCCCCAAAATATTAAAGACAGTAGGGACGCCGAGTTCCTTACGGGCGGGGGCTGCAAAGCGCATCGCCGGGTGGAAGATAGGTGCGAAACAGAAACCGATACCAAGTTCGCGTACGGTTCTTTCCACCCCTTGACCGTCTAGCCCGGGTACAACGCCAAGCGCTTCCAGAAAATCAGAGGCTCCAGAGCGAGAAGAGACTGCACGATTTCCATGTTTGACTACTCGCGCGCCAGCGGCGGCGGCAATGATCGCAGCTGTTGTAGAGATATTAATCGTATGTGCACCATCGCCACCGGTTCCGACTGTGTCCACGGCTCGCTCTGTTATAGATATCGGAGCTGAATGTCTATACATCTCAGCAACTAAAGCGCTCACCTCTTCTGCTGTTTCGCCTTTCTCTTTTAACGCTAAAAGGAAGGACTTAACATTCTCAATGTCAGCAACACCTTGCAGAATCTGACGCATTACCCCTTGAATCTCTTGAGCCTCAAGATCCAGACCAGATTTCAACTTATAGAGAATTGCTCCCCACGAGTTATCTACTTCGGCCATGAGGTTTGATTCTGCAATCAGAGTTAAACGTTTGCGATTGTTCGAGATCGCAGCAAATCAGCGACGGTATGCGCAAGAGTAAATGGGTCAACTGGATGAAGCACATTCGCATCGGCGCGAGACCAGGCCGCTAGCCATGCATCTTCTTTGCGACCAGTAATCACAAGTACTGGCGGACAGTTAAAAACTTCATCTTTGAGTTGGCGACCCATACCAATGCCACCTTCGGGGACAGCTTCCCCGTCCAGGATAAAGAGATCGATCGGCGAATCACTTCCTGGTTTCTTGCGATCTACAAAGAGACGCAGAGCGGCACCGGTCGCGAACTCGTGAATGACATGCTCTGCCATATCGGGGGCAACGCGAGTACCAAGTGCAGCGATTACCGCTTGGCGAACAGTCACGTCATCGGAGTAGAGAACAATTGAGTACTTGCGCTCCTTATTTTCACTCATACCGCAGAGTCTAGCCATCATGGGTAGGGAATCCGGCCACCTTTTAACGCCCTTCCAACTTACTTCGACTACCAATGCGTGACCCTTTTCACCTCAAAAAGCCGCCAAATTCACTCCCTCGAGGGGCGGCCAAATAGGTTCGGGCCGACCTTTTCAGGAATAATGGCGTCCATGACAAGTGCGAGCGTTAGCGATCATCACAAAATCACCCGCCCCAACATGGTGGCGGTGGGCACGATCGTATGGCTCTCTAGCGAACTTATGTTCTTCGCTGCGCTCTTCGCAATGTATTTCACTACCCGCGCTGTGCAAGGCCCAAAAATTTGGGGCGAATCAACAGAACTTCTCAACATTCCTTTTGCCGCGATAAACACAACGATCCTGGTCCTCTCATCTGTTACATGCCAGTTTGGAGTATTTGCCGCAGAGCGTTATCAAGCACGTCGTACTGGTTCACTATTTAAAATCTCTTCATGGGGTATGCGCGAATGGTTCTCGCTTACCTTCCTGATGGGCGCATTCTTTATCGCCGGCCAGGTCTATGAATATGCGCTGTTGGTATCTGAAGGTTTAGCTCTCTCTACTAATGCATATAGCTCGGTTTTCTATCTCACAACAGGCTTCCATGGTCTTCACGTAACCGGGGGCTTAATCGCATTCCTCATCGTGATGATTCGCGTTGCTAAAGCTCGTCGCTTTACTCAAGGCCAAGCAACTACCGCAATTGTCGTGTCGTACTACTGGCACTTTGTTGACGTTGTTTGGATCGCCCTCTTTGCAGCCATCTACCTCATCCAATAGTTTTCAATCGAAAGGAAAAAAGTGAAGCGTCTCTCGCGTCTACGCAGACATCGTGCGGCAGGTCCATTACTTCTCATCTTCGCACTCTTCACCATCGGAACCACATTTCAGGTCGCCAGCGCCGTCAATCAAGAGAACGCTAGCGTTCAATCACGGTCTGCAGTGATCGAAGAGGGAAAGCAACTTTTCTTAAAGGGCTGCTCGTCTTGCCATGGTCTGAATGCCGAAGGTCAGGACATAGCTCCGTCACTTATCGGAGTTGGCGCAGCATCAGTAGATTTCCAAGTTGGAACTGGACGCATGCCTATGGCTGATATGAGCCAACAAGCGATGCGCAAGCCTCCGGTTTACTCTCCCGAAGAAGTGCATGCGCTTGCAACCTATGTCGCATCTCTAGCTCCTGGACCAGCCGTTCCTGGAGATGAACTCCTCAATTACGAAAGAGATGGTTCTGTTGCTGAAGGTGGCGAGTTATTCCGTACCAACTGCGCGATGTGCCATAACTTTGCAGGTCAAGGTGGCGCCCTAACTCAAGGTAAATATGCACCTACCGTTATGGGAGTTGAACCAAAGCATATTTATGAAGCGATGATTACTGGACCACAGGCGATGCCAGTCTTTAGCGATAAAACTCTGACGCCAGAGGAAAAACTCTCCATCATTAAATGGATCAAATCAGCAGAGAGTGAACCACAGCTCGGAGGAGTTGCGCTTGGTCGACTCGGCCCAGTGACTGAAGGTCTACTTGTATGGACTCTTGGAATCGGATTGCTCATTGGTGCAGCAGTCTGGTTAGCTGCGAAGGCGAGATAAATAATGTCTAATTCGGATTCACGCGACATCGAACTCATCAAGGACCCTGGTCTTCCCGCGCATGTTCACCGCAGGACAGATACCGATCCAGTAGCTGCAAAACGAGCTGAACGCCAAGTTGCAATTCTCTTCACTCTGTCAGCCCTCGGAACTCTCCTCTTAATTTTCTCCTTTATCTTTATTAGCGATGAAACATTTGTCTTCATTCCAATCTTGGGTGAGACCAATCTCCATCAATTCGGAGTTGGCATGGGAATGGCCATTGCACTCTTCTGCATCGGTGCAGGGGCAATTCATTGGGCAAAGACTCTGATGCCAGATGAGGAAGTTGTTGCACAACGCCATGAGTTTCGATCTGACGAAGAGGATCGCGCTGACTTTGTAAAGACAGTCAAGGAAGGCGCTGCCAACGCAGGAATCGGGCGACGCCCGCTTATTAAGCGAACTCTTGGCGCAGCTCTCGGTCTATCGGGACTCACTCCACTGTTATTGCTTCGCGATTTAGGACCACTTCCAGGTGATGACCTCAAGAAGACAAATTGGAAGGCTGGAACTCGCTTAGTTACCGATCCCGGTGATCGCCCAATCCGTCCCGAGGATTTGGAAATCGGTGCAGTTGCACAGACCCAACCTGAGTTCCCAGAAGGTAAGGAGCGCCACTTAGAGGATATTGCAAAGGATGCAGTGCTCTTGATTCGCATGCGCCCTGAAGAATTCAATCTTGATAGCGAGAGACTTTCGTGGACCCACGAAGGAATCATCGCCTTCTCAAAGATTTGTTCACACATGGGCTGCGCTGTAGCTCTCTACGAACAGACCACCAAGCACCTTCTCTGCCCATGTCATCAATCAACATTCGATGTCACTCGCGCTGCCAAAGTTATCTTTGGCCCAGCTGCAAGACCTCTGCCACAATTGGCAATCACAGTGGATGAAGAAGGTTACTTAGTAGCTCAAGCACCATTTACTGAACCAGTAGGACCTAGTTTCTGGGGGCGTTTATCATGACAGCACGCGAAAGAATCGCCGGCAATGTCGCAGGTTATGTAGATGACCGAACAGGCGCTGCGAAATGGATGAAGAAGAACCTACAGAAGGTCTTCCCGGATCACTGGTCATTCCTTCTCGGTGAAATCTGCCTCTACTCATTCATCATTCTCTTGCTCTCTGGAACATTCCTGACTTTCTGGTTTGACCCATCAATGCGCGAAGTCGTCTACAACGGATCCTATGAACCGTTGCAGGGCGTCAAAATGTCGGCAGCATATGCTTCCGCGCTTGATATCTCATTCGAAGTCCGTGGCGGTCTCTTGATGCGCCAAATTCATCACTGGGCAGCGCTGATTTTCATGGTGGGAATCGTCGTTCACTTGATGCGCGTCTATTTCACTGGTGCATTCCGTAAGCCACGCGAATTTAACTGGATTATCGGTGTTGGACTTCTTACCCTCGGAATTGTCGAAGGATTCTTGGGTTATTCACTTCCAGATGATCTCCTCTCTGGAACTGGTATTCGCATCGCTGAGGCGATCATTCAAGCGATCCCGGTTGTAGGTTCATATCTTTCCTACTTCGCGTTCGGCGGAGCATTCCCTGGTCTAGCTTTCATTCCGCGTATCTATATTGTTCACGTACTCATCTTGCCGGGCATCTTCCTGGCACTGATTACAGTTCACTTGATGCTTGTCTGGTATCAGAAGCACACCCAATTCCCTGGACCAGGTCGTACCGAGAAGAATGTTGTCGGATATCCATTGATGCCTGTCTACATGGCAAAGGCGGGTGGTTTCTTCTTTATCGTCTTTGGTGTAACCGCATTCTTGGGCGCAGTAGCATCAATCAATCCGATTTGGCTGTATGGCCCTTACAACCCGGGACAAGTCTCTGCTGGTTCACAACCTGACTGGTACATGGGCTGGTTGGATGGACTTGTTCGCATGGCGCCGCCACTTGAAACATATCTCTTCGGATACACAATTTCCTGGAACATCTTGATCCCAGGTTTGATTCTTCCGGGAATCATGTTCACGGGGCTTGCTCTCTATCCATTTATTGAAAGTTGGATGACCGGAGATAAGCGCGAGCATCACCTTCTCGATCGTCCACGTAATGCTCCTAACCGCACTGCCATCGGCGCCATGGCGCTTACCTTCACTTTAGTTTCACTCATTAACGGCGGAAATGACATCATCGCAACACACTTCGATCTAACAATTAATCAGATGATGTGGTTTGCGCGAATTGGCATCATCGTCTTGCCTCCTCTCGCATTCATCATTACCAAACGCATCTGTCTCTCACTTCAGCGTGCAGATCGCGAATTGGTACTCCATGGGCGAGAAACCGGAAGACTAGTCCGCATGCCAAATGGTGAATTTGTTGAAGTTCACGAGCCAATCAGCCCAGAGAAAGCATGGTTGTTAACCTCTCACGAGCAGATAGCACCACTTGAGCTTCCAGAGGTGGATGAAGCGGGTGTGCGACGACCAGCTGCGCTGCGAAATAAACTTCGTAATCGTCTCTCACGAGCTCATGCTGTAGCAGTTCCAAAAGCGACCGAGACTGAACGTCGCGAACTGGAAGGCCATCACTAAACCAACTGGTTCACCGTTTCTCAGGAAGCACTGAAGAAGTATTTATTCTCCAGTGTAATGAGATGCGATTGCGGTAAATGCTTGGTCGAGAATGGCAAATCCTTCACGGATCTCTGATTCACTGACATTACAAGGCGGGCAGATATGCATGCGGTTGTAATTGGCAAACGGCATCAGGCCAAGCTTTTTGCAAGTCGCAACAAGCTCTGTCATAGCCGGGCTTGTTCCCCCGTATGGAGCTAACGGTTCACGAGTCTTGCGATCCTTTACGAGATCAAGAGCCCAAAAGACGCCACGACCACGTATCTCACCAATCACTTTATGTTTTGCATGCAGTTCAAGTAGTAGAGGTTTAATCACTCGTTCACCGATATCGGCAGCGTTCTCAACTATCTTCTCATCTGCCATTACATCGAGAGTTGCTACAGCCGCCGCACAGGCCAAAGGATGTCCGCTATAAGTGAGCCCACCGGGAAATACTCGATCATCAAATGTCTGAGCGATCTCATCGCTAATAATGACTCCACCTAAAGGAACATAACCGCTATTGACTCCCTTGGCGAAGACGATGAGATCAGGTTCAACTTTTGAATGTTGGTAGGCAAACCATTTACCGGTGCGGCCAAATCCCGCCATTACTTCATCTGCAATCCACTTGATTCCATACTTATCGCAGAGTGCACGTACTCCCTCGAGGTAGCCCGCAGGAGGCAGAAGAACTCCGGCAGTCCCAACTACGGATTCAATGAGAATCGCACCGATTGTTGCTGGGCCTTCAAAGATGATCACCTGTTCTAGATGTTCGAGAGCGCGCTGGCACTCTTCTTCTTCGCTGGTTGCCCAGAAGGCAGAGCGATAGAGATAGGGCCCAAAAAAGTGCACATGGCCATAGGCATACTCATTAGGCCAACGACGTGGGTCACCAGTTGATGCGATAGCCGCTGAGGTATTGCCATGGTAGCTGCGATAGAAAGAGAGAACCTTATGTCTATTAGTGTGAAGTCGCACCATGCGGATGGCATTTTCAACCGCATCCGCACCGCCATTTGTAAAGAAGACCTTGTTATGGTGGGCGCCAGCTCGCGCAGTAATGCGCTTGGCTGCTTCACCACGAGCCTCATTTGCATGCTGTGGCGCTACGGTCGAAAGTAAAGCCGCCTGATCTTGTATAGCTTTTACAACTTTCGGATGTTGGAATCCGATATTGGTAAAGACTAATTGGCAAGAAAAATCCAAATACTTCTTTCCATCAAAATCCCAAAAGTAACTACCTTGGCCACTAGCGACTGGCAAAGGCGCAATTTGAGATTGAGCGCTCCAGGAGTGAAAAACATGAGCACGGTCGGTGGCAAAGACTTCTTTGCCACGTTCTGGATTGGCACTTGGGTTAGTCATGGGTGTTATCTAATCACCTTTAACTTTGAATGACGAGTGCGACTCCTAAAGCGGTAAGTCCGATTCCTACGATTCCCATCGCCTGTACTTTCTCCTGAAAGAGAATGTAGCCCTGTAGAACAGCCATAGGTGGAACGAGATAGAGAAGACTCGACACCTTTGCGGCAGATCCATGATTGAGAAGCCAGAGTAATAGAAGTACTGCAGCTATAGAGGTCACTAGGACCGCCCATGTCATCGTCCAGAAAGATGTATGCGTTAGTTCAAAGCGAGTGCGACCTCGGGCGATAGAAATCAACAGCATCGCAATCCCTGCAACCAGAAACTGGTAGGTCGTACCAATCATCAGTGGAATTGAATGCCCAATCTTTTTCTGCAACAAGGTAGCGATAGTGCTACCAATCAAAGCAACAACTAGCAGGGAGAGAGATTCAGCGGTAAAGGCGCTAGCACCTGTTAACTTGGGAAGTACAACCAGCACGACCCCTGATAACCCGAAGAAGAGCCCAAGTATCTGTCGCTTCGTTAATGGTTCAGATAGGAGTCTGACTGCAAGGAGTGAGACCAGAATTGGTTGCAAACTAGTGATGACTGAGGAAAGTCCTGCAGGAGCACCGAGTTCAATGGCATACCAAACGCCTCCCAAATAGAGACCATGTAATGACAGACCGATCAAAACCGTAGCCGCGAATTCACTTTTTGAAAGAAGTAAGGTCTGCCTAAAAAATAACGTTAAAAGAAAAAGAATCGCCGCAGCTAGTAGCAAGCGAAGCGCGAGAAAGTAGAGCGAGTCTCCGTCAGTAAAGGCGTACTTAGCAACGACGAAGCCTGAGCTCCATATGATGGTGAAGATCCAAGGGGCTGCGCTAGCCAGTTTCTTCATAGAGAAACTATCGCCTGAAAATTAATGGCGGGAAATTGGCTTTTCGTACTCAGTTACCATTCCGATAATGCTGATGACGAGTGCGCCGAGTGCAATCAAGACCAGCCACCATCCGATAATCAAACCCAGGCCGAGAGCAGTTGCACTAAGTGCAACAGGAAGTGGCCACCATGAATGTGGGCTGTAAAAACCAAGCTCGCCGGCATCATCGGCAATCTCTGCATCATCGTTATCTGATGGAATAGCGACGCCAATTCTCTTCTGCGTAAACCAGAGATAGAAACCAACCATTCCCGCTAAGCACGCTGAAAGGAGCATCCCGGTGATTCCTACGGGTTCTCCCCCAACAAACCAGTACACCACAGTCATAATCACATAGAAGACCGCGAGGAAAGAGAAGAGTTTCCAATTAGCTTTCATGCTTAGTGACCTTCTGTCTTGATGTGAGGATGGTGAAGATCAAATGCTGGACGCTCTGAACGAATGCGTGGCATCGAGAGGAAGTTGTGACGTGGTGGTGGACAGGATGTCGCCCACTCGAGCGATGAACCGTAGCCCCAAGGATCATCTACCTCTACCTTTGGTGACTTACGTGTAATCCAAACATTTACGAAGAATGGAATCATCGAAAGAGCAAGGAGGAAAGAGCCGACTGTCGAGAGCATATTCATCCCTGTGAATCCATCAGTAGCCAGGTAATCGGCATAGCGACGTGGGAAGCCCTTAATGCCCAACCAGTGTTGCACCAAGAATGTTAGGTGGAAGCCAAAGAAGAGAGTCCAGAAGTGAATCTTTCCAAGACGTTCATTGAGCATACGTCCGGTGAACTTGGGCCACCAGAAGTAGAACCCAGCGAACATTGCAAAAACTACAGTCCCAAAGAGGACGTAGTGGAAGTGCGCAACAACAAAGTATGAAGCTGAGACAGCAAAATCAAGAGGAGGCGAAGCCAGAATAATTCCTGTGATTCCACCGAAGAGGAATGTTACAAGGAAGCCCATAACCCACAACATAGGTGTTTCAAAGGTGACGTGGCCTCGCCACATAGTTCCAATCCAGTTGAAGAATTTAACGCCAGTTGGCACACCGATTAAGAATGTCATGAAGGAGAAGAACGGTAAGAGAACTTTTCCGCTAGCAAACATGTGGTGAGCCCAGACAGCGACAGAGAGCGCTGAAATCGCAATCGTTGCTGCAATCAGACCCTTGTAACCGAAGATTGGTTTGCGGCTAAATACTGGAAGAATTTCAGTTGCGATTCCGAAGAATGGCAGAGCCAAGATATACACCTCTGGGTGTCCAAAGAACCAGAAGAGGTGTTGCCAAAGCATCGCCCCTCCATTTGCTGGATCAAAGATATGAGTTCCAAAGAGTCGATCTGACTCCAGCCCCAGTAATGCAGCCGCGAGTGGAGGGAACGCTAGAAGGACGAGAATTGATGTAAGCAATACGTTCCACGAGAAGATAGACATGCGGAACATCGTCATTCCAGGTGCGCGCATTGTGAAGATTGTTGTAATGAAGTTAACGCCACCAAGAATTGTTCCAAGTCCAGAAATTGCTAGACCCATTACCCAGAGGTCGGCGCCGATTCCTGGCGAATATGTGGAGTTGGCAAGAGGCGCATATGCGGTCCACCCGAAGGAGGCCGCTCCCCCAGGAGTTAAGAATCCAATCGTTGCTTGAATTGAACCGAAGAAATAGAGCCAATAAGAAAGCATATTAAGGCGTGGGAAGGCTACGTCGGCCGCACCAATCTGCAGAGGCATGATGACATTGGCGAACCCAACGAAGAGCGGCGTCGCAAACATCAGCAACATGATTGTTCCGTGCATGGTAAAGACTTGGTTGTATTGCTCAACGCTCATGAACTGCATACCTGGGCGAGTGAGCTCGGCGCGGATGAAGAGGGCAAGCACGCCTCCGATAAGGAACCAGGCAAAAGAGGTTGCTAAGTAGAGATAGCCAATTCGCTTATGGTCGGTGGAGGTGATGGTCTTAACGAACTGACTTCCCAGAGAAGTCTTCTGTACTCCTTGACGAGGAGCTGCAATCGTTGGACGTTCTGCAAAGGTAGTCATGCCACGCTCGCCTTCAAAGAGTCAAGATAGTTTTGATATTGCTCGGGAGTTACAACTTTTACCTTAAAGAGCATCTGTGAATGGTTGCGACCACACAAGATGTTGCATCGACCTGGGAACTCACCCAACTTGTTAGCCGTAAATTGCAATTTATTTGTCTCGCCAGGCAAGTTCTGCATTTGGATCATAAATGCCGGAATCCAGAAACCATGAACCACATCTGTCGCGGTCAGAGTGAAGCGGACCTTTTCCCCTTGCGGGAGATAAAGAGTCGGAGGTTGTGCTGGGGTACCAGTGACTACCGCCTTTTCCCCAGCAGCGGTATATCCGAACTGCCAGGACCATTGGAACCCATTCACTGTAATCTCATGTTTTACCGGAGATGTCTTATCAATAATCTGATCTTGCTTCACTGCAGTGAAGTAAAAGAGAACTGCAACGATAATAAATGGAATTACTGTGTAAAGGATTTCTACGGGGATGTTGTACTGAGTTTGTTTTGGGAATTCACCCTTGCTAGCTGACGCGCGATGAAAGACAGCGGGCCACAAAATAAGTACGAGGGTAATAAGACCAACTACTGCCCCCGCTATCCACGCACCCTGCCAAAGTGAGATCGATATGTCATTGACGCTGGAGGCATCCTTCGGAAAACCCATTCCCGAAATGTTCTTTGAATCAAATGAGCAACCACTGAGCGCTACAAGTAGAGGAGCCGCTACGGCCGCCGCTCGGACTAGGCGCCACTTGCGCGGAGTGTGAGACATAGCGCTAAGGATAGTGGTGCAGTGTGCATGTGCTCGCCCGAGCGAGTAGCGTTCGTTCGGTGGTTCGTGTCACAGGAAATTTCACATCTGAGAGCCCACTCCACCCTGCAGTAAAAGAGGCGTTACTCGCCGCTTTCGACCAAGGGTGGGCCGATCCCAAGAAGATTTCTCAAAGCTCGGCCCGGGCTGCCATCCTGAAGAATCAAGCCATTGAGAATATTGCCACCACGTTAGGGATTCGCCCTGATGCAATAGAGGTCATAGGTGAGCCAGCCCTCGGTCACTACTTCGCTATTTGTGGCCTCTTAACAGCGGGCGAAAATTTTGCATACTCGGCGACTGATAAGGGCAAGATCAGAGCAATCGCTCGCTCCCATTCAGGCCCGGTGCAAGAGTTGCCGGTTGGCGCTGACGGATTCATTTCGACTACTGAACAACTTCACCCTGAAACAGTTCTATCACTTCAGTTAGCAAATGGAGAGACAGGAGTTATTCAGAGGAATATTGTCTCTCCAGTCAAAGACATTGCAGTAGATGCAACAGTTTCAGGACCACGACTGCCACTGCCAGAGGTTTGGTCAACAGCAGTCTTTGATGCTCAATCATGGGGTGGGCCATCTGGGCTTGGGCTTCTTGCCATTAATAGCTCTGCTTATTCATATCCGCTTCCGCGCATTGCCCCTATTAAATCTCCAGGAAGTTACTCGCTGCCCTTATTGATTGCGGCTGCTGTGGCCCTGGAAAACTTCAATCCTGAGGATCCGTCCATGCGACGTTATCTCATTGAGTCAGTAGCAGATATCGATGGAATTTCCGTGATCGCCCCCGAAGTGAGCGCGCTCCCCAACAAGCTCTCGCTGACGGTCGCGGGAATCGCCGGCGAACAATTGGTGCGCGCTCTTTCAGGACGTGGCATCGATGTTGATTCGGGATCAGCATGCTCTCCTGCAGATTTGCAACCCAGCCATGTTCTTGCCGCAATGGGTTACCCAACCACCGGGCATCTCCGATTGACGCTCCACCCTGGTACGACGTCCGAAGAGATCGACTCTTTACGGCAGGCGCTGCTACAACTACTTCGGTAGATAGGCTGCTATCTCCTGCCTCGCCGCGTCTCCGTACGCTTCTTCGAACCTTCCCAAGAACTCATCTCGTGTAAAGCGATATTCCTGGGTACCAGTTGTCTCAATGACATAAGTCGCAATCATCGAACCTAATTGCGCACACCGTTCAAGAGAAAGTCCCCATGCGAGTCCTGCCACAAATCCAGATCTAAATGAATCTCCAACGCCGGTTGGATCTACCTTGGCCTTCTCTTTTGCGCAACGAATCTTGATAAATGTTCCATCTAGTCCTTCAACGCGCGCGCCTTCTGAACCTTGTGTAACTATTCGGTAGGCAACTTTTTCAAGAATCTCACGATCGCTCCAACCAGTCTTCTGGATAGCCAGGGCTAGTTCATATTCATTCATAAAGAGGTAAGTGGCACCAGAGATTAGTTTCTTGATTTCTTCGCCGTTCATGCGCGCCATCTGTTGCGAAGGGTCTGCTGCAACAGCAACCCCCATGGCCAGAGCCACTTCGGTATGACGCAACATAGCCTCGGGATCATCTGGCGAAATAACTAAAAGGTCTAACTTCCCAACCTTGTCCATAATTGGTTTTAATTCGATATTACGCGCCTCAGACATAGCTCCCGGGAAGAAGGATGCAATCTGATTAAGTTCAATATCCGTAGTGACTGTGAAATGTGCAGTGTGTTGTTCGCTCGAAACAAGAGCATGAGATGTATCCACTCCGTGGCGAGTGAGCCAGGCGTCGTAATCTGCGAAATCTTTTCCAACTGCAGCAATCAAAATGGGATTCAGGCCAAGTACACCCAACCCAAAGGCGATATTTGCAGCGCATCCCCCACGACGTACCTCAAGCCCATCAACGAGAAACGAGAGTGAAACTTTCTCGAGAGAGCCAGCGACGAGTGAGTCAGTGAATTTTCCAGGGAAAGTCATGAGATGGTCTAAACCCACTGACCCAGCGACGCCTATTTTCATAGGCCGTATCTAACTACAGGCTTAAAGCTTGAAGGTGGATTAGTTAAAGGAATCGCCGCATGCACATGAGCCCTGTGCATTTGGGTTATCAATGGTGAAGCCCTGCTTCTCAATGGTGTCTACGAAATCGATAGTTGCACCCATCAGGTAAGGATCGCTCATCTTGTCGACAACAACTTTCACAGATCCGAAGTTGCGAGCGATGTCACCCTCTTGATTACGATCATCGAAGTAGAGCTGATAGCGAAGACCTGAGCAACCTCCTGGTTGAACAGCAACACGGAGGTAGAGATCATCACGTCCTTCTTGTGCAAGAAGGGCTGCCACCTTTGCGGCAGCGACATCAGTGAGGGCAATACCTGTTGAGATTTCAACAGGTGTTTCTACAGGTGTTGTTGCTTCAGTAGTCATGTTCTAAGAATAGCCGCGTCAGGTTGCCGATGCGAACCGAAACACAAGAGAATAAGGTCATGACGATTTCGCTCCAAGATCTATTGGTGCTCGGCCAAGGTCGAGACCTTGCTTCAGAGCGTGGCGTCTCCTGCACTGGTGAATTACCAGCAGCTAGTGACCCAGATCTAGTAGACCGTGCCAGAGCAGCGCGCACGGCTTTGGGCTCTCGGGCGCTAATTTTGGGCCACCACTACCAAAGAGATGAAGTAATTCAATTTGCTGACATCACGGGTGATTCATTTAAGTTGGCACAAGCTGCCGCGCAACAACAGAGCGCTGAGTTCATCTTCTTCTGCGGCGTTCATTTTATGGCTGAGAGCGCAGATATTCTGACTTCGCCAGATCAGAAGGTGATACTTCCAGATCTCGCTGCGGGATGTTCTATGGCAGATATGGCCACAGCTTCTCAGGTTCAAGAATGCTGGAAGCAACTTGAGCGAATTGGCGTTGCGCAAGAAACAATTCCAGTCACTTACATGAACTCATCTGCAGCAATTAAAAGTTTTACGGGCGAAAACGGTGGGACTATCTGCACATCATCGAATGCTCAAAAATCGATGGAGTGGGCGCTCACGAAGGGAAGCAAGATTCTCTTCCTGCCCGATCAACATCTCGGACGAAATACTGCAGTTCTTTCGCTAGGCCTATCCCTTGATGATTGTGTGCTCTGGAATCCATGGAAGCCAATGGGTGGCCTTACTGAAGATGAAATTAAGGGTGCGAAAGTTATTTTGTGGAGAGGTCACTGTTCTGTGCATGGGCGCTTCACAAGAGATTCGGTTGATGAAGTGCGAAATCGCATCAAAGATGTAAATGTCATAGTTCACCCAGAATGTACCCACGATGTAGTAACTATGGCTGACTTTGTTGGTAGCACTGAAAAGATTATTCAGACTGTTTCTCAAGCAGCACCCGGGAGCAAGTGGGCGGTTGGGACCGAGCTCAATCTAGTTTCGCGATTAGCCGCAAATAATCCTGACAAGGAAGTCGTCTTCCTGGATAAAACTGTTTGCTATTGCTCAACCATGAACCGAATCGATCTGCCCCACTTGGTGTGGGCGATGGAATCCGTGCTGGCTGGACATATCGTCAATCACATTAAGGTAGATGAACGCGTTGCCCAGTTCTCCAAAATCGCACTTGACCAGATGCTCGCCCTATAGTTGCGCCATGACTGATTCAGCAGCTGAGAACACTTCGCAACACGGATCGAGCAAAAAAGGTCGACCTACGCCAAAACGTAAGGAGGCAGAAGCAGCCCGCAAGGTGGCATCCCTTGCCCCTGCCTCAACTAAAGCCGAGAAAAAAAGAGCTAAAGAAGCTTCTCGCGCTGCTCGAATTGCAGCACGTGCGGCATACATGCGCGGTGACGAGAATGCACTTCCCGTCCGCGACAAGGGTCCCGTCAAGAAATTTGTGCGCAACTATGTAGATGCACGTCGTTCAATCGGTGAATATTTTCTCCCTATTATCTTCGCTGTCTTAATCATGACGCTTATTCCAGTTGCTGCCTTTCAAATCGGCAGTATTGCTCTGATGTATGGCGTGCTACTGATTTCCGTCATCGATGGCATCTACTTGAATCGCAAGATCAAGGCAGCTGCTGCTGAAAGATTCCCAGGTGGCGATTTCAAAGGAATTGGCATGTATGGCTGGCTGCGCTCGACACAGATGCGTCGTATGCGAATGCCAAAGCCACAGGTTAACCCTGGCGACTTAATTTAAGTTAGAGAAGACCCATACTTTGTAAAAAATTACGGTCTGGGATTTGGGCTGACATTTTTCTTCGGATCTCGCTCGGCGACTGAACCAATTGCTTTATCAATCGCCTGCATCACTTCCTGTGGCAGTTTAACGCCGGATGCCTTGACGTTATCTTTGATCTGCGCTGGTTTTGTAGCGCCCATGATTGCACTCGAAACGTTGGGATTTTGAAGTACCCAAGCAAGAGCCAATTGAGACATGGAGAGATCAACGCTCTCGGCAATAGGTTTCAACAACTGCACGGCAGCGAGCACGTCATCTCGCATCCAGCGAGAGATCATCGCAGCGCCACTCTTCTTATCTGTCGCACGAGAGCCAACGGGAGGCTTCTTGCCCGGTAAATACTTGCCAGTCAATACTCCTTGCGCCATGGGTGACCACACGATCTGGCCTATTCCTTCACGCACGGATAATGGAACAACTTCTGCTTCAATTACTCGCCAGAGCGCCGAGTATTGTGGCTGACTCGAAACAAATCGGTTATACCCGCGCTGATCTTGAATTTTCAAAGCCCGGGCAATCTGCTCAGCTGTCCATTCTGAGAAACCTACATATATAACTTTCCCTTGACGTACTAAGTCATCAAGGGCGCTGAGGGATTCTTCGAGCGGGGTTTCAAAGTCAAATCTATGTAATTGATACAGGTCGATGTGATCAGTATTTAGTCGCTTCAAGGAAGCATGGCACGATTCCATAATGTGCTTTCGAGATAACCCACGATCATTCTTTCCTGGGCCAGTTGGCCAATAAACCTTGGTAAAGAGTTCGTAGGATTCTCTACGTACACCCTTCAGCGCTTTTGCGAGAACGACCTCTGCCTTGGTGTTAGCGTAAACATCAGCTGTATCAAAGGTGGTTATTCCCTGATTAAGTGCTTCTCGAACGCATTTGATAGCCGCCTCGGATTCAACCTGAGAACCGTGAGTAATCCAATTGCCATAAGAGATTTCAGAGACGTACATCCCCGTGCTACCAAGTCGTCTATATTCCATGCCAACACCCTAATCCTCGCGTGGTGAGTTGCCAACACGCTAGCGCTATGGTTTTCTTCGCATACAACTTCATAGGTGATGTGTAGGGGAAGTTCGGTGAAATTCCGACGCTGACCCGCAACCGTAAGAATGTCGAATTTACGATATTTAAGTCGGATTACCTGCACTTCACTTGTTTCTGACCAACACCCGCCGAGGTTTGCGGGGTGTAGTCCAAAAGTTTTTGGCTTTATTTGTAAGCCGAGTGCTAGCGAGCTACCCCTGTGAGACTTCCTAACACAGGAGTTCCACATATGAAAAAGAAGACAATATCCATATTTCTTGTTATCGCCGCTCTTTCTGCTTCACACATGATTGCGGCACAATCTTCATCTGCAGCCACAAAAGGTTGGCGCTATTGGGGTTATTTTCAGGCATCGCCAGGGGCAACTGAGTGGAAAGCTGCCATGACAGGTCCTACCGTAGACATTGAAGATGGGGCAGTCGAAGGTTGGTCATTTGTATTTAGCAGCGATGACGTTCCATCAGAAGCTCCTTCAATCAAGCCAAACTTTGCACAAATTTGCGGAAAGACAAAGAAGGATCCAGATACTAAGCGAATCGCACTTGTTATTGATTTTGGAAAACGAGCATATGCGCCTAAAGGAGAAAAGGTTCCCAGGACAATCGTTCGTTGCGTGACTACCGCCAAAGCTTCACAGGGAATTGATGTGCTGGGTCAAGTTGTGAAGGTGCGCGCTGCATCTTCTGGCTTAATTTGTGGGTTCAATGGCTATCCAAAGAAAGAGTGTGGGGTTGAGATCGAAACTCCCGTAGCACTTATTAAAAAGTAAATAAAGAGAAATACTTGATGACGAAGCAGTCGCTACACCCACTCACTATGTGGATTTGGGCACTCCTACTGATTACATCGGTAGTGGTGACTAATCGCGCATGGGTTGCATTCCTTGCAATAGTCGTAGCGACCGCTTTTGTCATCGTACGAAGTGATGACTCCCCTTGGAACAGAAGCTATTGGATAGCGCTGCGAATCGGGGCTGTCATTCTCGCTATTCGCGCGCTTGTTGGAATCTTTATTGGAGTCCCAATCCCAGGAAGAACTCTCTTTACAGTTCCTCTCATTGATTTGCCATCATGGATGCCTGGAATCAGATTGGGAGGCGCCGTTACCTGGGAGCGTCTATCTTCCTCGCTTCATGAAGGTCTGATTATTGCGACCGTGATTGCGCTCTTCGGCGCGGCAACGTCACTGACTAGTCCCCACAAAGTTCTTCGAACTTTGCCAATTTTTATCTACGAAATCGGTATCACCCTGGTAATCGCAACATCTCTCTTCCCGCAATTAGCCCAGAGCGCAAAACGCATTCGGATGGCGCAGCGCATGCGCGGACACGAGAAAATGTCATGGAGAGGACTCGCCCTACCTCTGCTGGAAGAGTCACTCTCCCGATCTCTGCAATTAGCAGCTGCCATGGATGCCCGTGGATTTGGAGTAAGTAGGAAGAGAAGTCGATATCGCCCAGAGAAATGGCAACGGGCGGATAGCGCACTAGTTTCTTTCACATTCCTCTTTAGTTCTCTCTTGGTGTTTGCATGATTACATTCTCAAACGTTTCGCTGATCTATCCTCATTCAACCAAAACCATTATCGAAGATCTCACTTTCTCTATCGCAGAAGGCGAAATGGTCCTAGTAATGGGCGAAACCGGTTCAGGTAAGTCTTCTCTATTGCGGTTGATTAATGGCTTAGTTCCGCATCACACTGGCGGAATTTTGGCTGGAGACATTAGCGTCGATGGCATTTCTACCAGAGAGGTGAAACCAGGATCACTAGCTCATCTAGTTGGCATCGTCGGTCAAAATCCACTCAATGGCTTTGTGGCAGATATCGTTGAAGAGGAATTGGCATTCGGAATGGAGGCGCTCAACTTTCCTCATGACGTAATGCGCAAACGTGTTGAAGAGATTCTCGATTTACTAGGGCTTAATGCGGTCAGAGGCAGATCCATCGCAACTTTAAGTGGCGGTGAACAGCAACGCGTAGCCATAGGCGCGGCTCTTGTCATGCATCCCAAAGTCTTAGTTCTGGACGAGCCAACCAGTGCTTTAGATCCGATTGCGGCCGAGGAAGTTCTCTCGCTGTTACATCGATTGGTCCATGACTTGAGTGTGACGGTGGTTATTGCTGAACATCGCCTTGAGCGCGTTATTCAATTTGTCGATCGAATTATCTATATCGAAGGTAATGGTGAAACCGCAATTGGCCCGGCAGAAGAAGTGTTGAAATCCGCTCAGCTTGTGCCTCCAATTGTTCGTTTAGCCCGAGCACTGAATCTCCGTGAAGTCGGAACTAGCGTGAGAGAAGTTCGTAGACTGACAGAAGATATTCGTTCACGTGAATTTCGCGAACAAGCAAAGTTTAAGAGTGAGAGTTCTAAAGTTATTTCCGTTGAAAACTTATCGGTTGTATACGGCAATCACAAAGCTCTCAAGGATGTATCTCTATCTATATCTGCTGGGGAAATCGTTGCAGTCATGGGACGTAATGGGGCGGGTAAAAGTTCCCTATTACAAACTATCGTAGGTTCAACTGCTCCCACTAAAGGACGAGTGGAAGTACTTGGAGAAGACCCTTCTCATCTCAAAGGAGCACAACGTCGTAAACGGATTGGCTATGTCCCGCAGGAACCTAGTGATTTGCTCTATGCCCAGTCCGTAAAAGCCGAATGTGAGCAAGCTGATCAAGATAATGAAATCGCCGAAGGTTCTACTCTCGCTTTTCTTACAAGACTTGTTCCAGGGGTATCCCTCACTGCACACCCCAATGATTTATCGGAGGGACAAAGACTCGCACTAGTTCTGAGCATTGTGTTATCTGGAAACCCTGAATTACTTATTCTTGACGAGCCAACAAGAGGGCTTGATTATCAAGCCAAGAATCTCTTCATCTTGGCACTTCATGAATACTCTCGCACTTTTATGCGCCCAGTTGTCATTGCAACACATGATGTTGAGTTGGTTGCCGAGCTTGCCGACCGCGTTCTTTTTCTTGCAGAAGGTGATGTAGTCGCAGATGGATCAACGTTAGAAGTACTCCTTGCATCTCCGGCTTTTGCTCCACAGGTGGCGAAAGTTATGGCACCGAAACCCTGGCTAACAGTTTCTGATGTGGTTCAGGCACTCGCGGAGTCCTCTTGATGAAAACTGCACCTGCATTCTCTTTTCGTGGACTAGCGCTACCTGCGCTGGTTGCCTCCAGTGCGATAAGTGCAGTTGGTTTCTTATGGCCTTTCTTTGTCACCTCCGCCCAAGCGCGACCACAATGGATTTTCGCGATTGCACTGCCTTGCGCCTTGCTGCTCCTCTTCGCTAGCGTAAGCAACGATAAACTCGACACAAAATCAATTGCGCTTCTTGCAGTTCTTGCAGCAATCATCGCAGCGCTTCGTCCAATGGGTACAGGAGCGGTAGGGATTGAACCAATGTGGTTTGTTCTCATCTTGGCAGCCAGAGTCTTTGGGCCGTCCTTTGGATTTCTGTTGGGAAGTATCGCCATGGTTCTCTCGGCATTTCTCACTGGAGGGCTTGGACCCTGGGTTGCCTATCAAGCTTTTGCAGCGGGATGGATTGGACTAGGTATTGGACTTCTTCCTCGCCAAATTCGCGGCGTTAAAGAAATTGCATTGCTTGCGATTTATGGAGTCATTGCCGCAGCGTTCTTCGGAATTGCGATGGATTTACAGTTCTGGCCTTGGGCTCTTGGAGTTGACACTCAACTTTCATACCGAGCGGGGGCGCCTATCTCAGAGAACTTATCGCGATTTCTTGATTATCACTTTCTCTCTGCGATGGCGTGGGATCTACCTCGCGCGCTATTCACATCAACGCTGATCGTGATTACTGGTAAGCCGATTCTGCATACGCTGCGCCGCGCTCACACAAGAGCTGCATTTTTAACTCCAATAGAGTTTGTTGAGAATCGCGCTACCGAACATGAGAAGGAAGAAAGGGTAGGGCGCTAACTTTGGCAGCACACGCTCTTCCGCGGACGTCAATTGCCACTTCACTTCCCACGTGATAACCAGGTTCAAGCAAAGCTAAAGCGATTCCAACTTTCAGGCTTGGTGAGAAAGTCCCACTGGTGATTTGACCGATTTCTTCACCTTTGGCATTAAGCACCTTCATTCCTGCCCGTGGGATTCCACGATCGATGGAGGTTAGACCTTTCAAGGTTCTTACATTTCCAGATCTCTTTTGCTCTCGTAAAACTGTATGACCTGTAAATTCATTCTTGCTCCACCCAATAGCCCATCCTGCGCTTGCTTGTACAGGTGAAATCTCGAGAGAGAGTTCATGGCCATGAAGGGGATATCCCATCTCCGTGCGAAGAGTGTCACGCGCTCCCAATCCACAGATAGCGCCGGCATGAGGTTCCATTGCGTTCACGAGTACATCCCAAACTGTGGAAGCATCATTGGCTTTCGGAACAATTTCATAACCATGTTCACCGGTATATCCAGTGCGGCAGAGAAGTACTTCACACCCGGCAATGTTGGCGCGAGAAAATGCCATGTAATCCATTTCTGGATCAACCCCAACGCTTTGAATTACATCGCGCGCCCTTGGACCTTGCAAAGCCAACACCGCAAAATCATTGTGAAGGTTTGTGATGACAATGCCTTCTGGAGCGCTCTTTTGGAGAGCGGCGACCACTGCACCTGTATTGGCAGCATTGGGAATCAAGAACAAATCTTCAGCGGAATTTCTGTAAACAATAAGATCATCGATAACCCCACCCTGCTCATCACAATAAAGCGTGTATTGCGCCTTGCCATCTGAAACGCGACTTAAGTCATTAGTGAATTGAGTGTTGAGAAATTCGAGAGCGCCTTGCCCCGTGACCCGCGCTTTGCCTAGGTGCGATACATCAAAGAGCCCTACTTTTTCCCGCACCGCAGCATGTTCGGCGAGAACTCCAGCACCTGGATATTCAATTGGCATCATCCATCCACCAAAGTCGGCCATTTTGGCTTGCAGAGTGAGATGCTTCTCATGCAAAGGTGAAGTTTTCATAGGCTTCAACCTACACTTACGCTCTGGCTAGCGCTCGACTTAACACATCACAAGGAGCAGGTAGATGACCACAATCCGTCTTAGCGATGGAATCGTAAAAGATGAAGTTCTCGTTGTCGGACTCGCAACCAAAAGCCCCAAGGGCGCTAAGTCCACTCCTTCACTGCAGATTGAATCAGGCGATTTAGCCCTTGATACCAAGTCTCTCATTGCGACTCTTGCTGACCTTGGCGCTACTGGCAAAGCCGATGAAGTCATCAAGATTCCCGGAACTTCGACTCGCCTCTTGGTCTTCACTGGGCTGGGAAAACAGGGTGCAACCTACGACAACGAAGTACTTCGTAGGGCTGCTGGCGCTGCAGCTCGCGCCTTAGCAGGAAATTCAACTGCCACCTTTTCACTTCCGACTAAGGATGAGAACGCCGTCCGCGCTGTTGCAGAGGGAGCCGCACTTGGAAATTACCTCTTTGATCAATTCCGCGGTTCAACCAAAAGTGCGCAAAAGTCGCCACTCAAATCGGTCACGGTTCATACTTCGCTCGCTGGGAAGGCAAAAGAGCAGGCACGGATTGCTGAAGTTATTGCGGTTTATACATATTTAGTGCGAGATCTCATCAATACACCTCCAAGTCATCTCACCCCCGAATCTTTCTGCACCGCAATCAACGCTGCCGCAAAGAAAGCAGGTGGCGCTGCCGCTGGTCTCAAAGTTTCCGTGATGACAGATTCCCAACTTCGCTCCAAGGGATATGGCGGAATCATTGGAGTCGGCCAAGGGTCGGCCAATCCCCCGCGCTTACTCAGCATCACCTACACACCGAAAGGCGTAAAAGCGAAGAGGAAATATGCATTTGTAGGAAAAGGAATCACCTTTGACACCGGAGGTTTGGCTCTCAAGCCAGCGCTAGGTATGGAGGCGATGAAATCCGATATGAGTGGAGCGGCTGCGGTGTGTGCGGCGGCTATAGCTATTTCCCAACTCAAGCTACCTATAGCAATTGAAGCGTGGGCGCCACTTGCTGAGAATATGGTGAGTGATACCGCGACTCGTCCAAGTGATGTCATCACGATTTATGGCGGTAAGACTGTTGAAGTTCTCAACCCCGATGCAGAAGGTCGCCTTGTCTTAGCTGACGCACTTGTGAAAGCTCAGGAAAGTAAGGATCTCGACGGAATCATCGATGTTGCAACTTTAACCGGTGCACAAGTAGTTGCCCTTGGCACTCGCACAAGTGCGGTGATGACAAATAATCCAGATTTCTCTGCAAAGTTCTTAGAAATTGCGAAGCGAACTGGTGAAGCTTTCTGGCCTATGCCGCTACCAGTAGAACTTCGCGCATCCTTGGACTCACCGGTTGCCGATCTTGCAAATATTGGAGAACGAATGGGTGGAATGCTGGTAGCTGGTCTCTTCCTCAAAGATTTTGTCGCCGATGAACTTCCCTGGCTCCATCTTGATATCGCTGGGCCCTCCTATAACGAAGGCGCTGCACATGGGTACACCCCAGTGGGGGGCACTGGAGTCGCCCTCCGTTCACTCGTGCAGTTAGCGCTGGAGGAGCAATAAGCCTGTCCATTAGTTCAGTTAGGCTCGACCAGAAAAGGCTGGCAAGATATGGCTGTTAGAGCTGATGAACTTTCACAATAGATTTCACAAAGGGAGCCTCACGGGTGTCGAATTTTGATCTTGTAATTCTTGGTGGCGGTAGCGGCGGTTATGCAGCGGCCCTACGCGGAGCGCAGCTTGGTTTATCTGTCGCTCTCATTGAGAAAGATAAGGTTGGTGGAACTTGTCTACATCGCGGATGTATTCCCACGAAAGCGCTTCTCCACGCAGGGGAAGTCGCCGATAGCGCCCGCGAATCAGCCCAGTTTGGCGTTAACGCCACCTTTAATTCAATAGATATGGCGGGAGTTAATTCCTACAAAGATGGCGTAATCGCCGGTCTCTATAAAGGCCTTCAAGGTTTGGTGAAGTCCCGAAACATTACATATGTCGAGGGCACTGGCCGTTTAATCTCTGCGAACACTGTTGAAGTCAACGGAACTACGTATGTTGGCAAGAATATAGTTTTAGCAACTGGCTCTTATGCGCGCACCCTTCCGGGTCTAGAGATTGATGGCAAGAGAGTGATTACCTCAGATCATGGAACCTCCATGGATTATGTTCCAAAGAGCGTCATTGTTTTAGGTGGTGGCGTCATTGGTTGCGAATTTGCTTCGGTCTGGAAATCATTTGGTGCCGATGTCACAATTATTGAGGGGTTGCCACATCTGATTGCCCTTGAGGATGAGTCCTCGAGTAAGTTGCTGGAACGAGCATTCCGTAAGCGTGGGATTAAGTTTGAACTTGGTGTTCGATTCAAATCTCACAAAGTTAACGGAGATAGCGTCACCGTTACCCTCGAAGATGGCCGCGAATTCACCGCTGATGTCCTACTGGTCTCTGTTGGCCGCGGACCGGTCACTGATGGAATTGGGTATCAAGAACTCGGCATAGCAATGGACCGTGGATATATCTTGGTTGACGATCATTGCCGCACAAATATTCCAGGTGTCTGGGCAGTCGGTGACATCATCCCTACTTTGCAATTAGCTCATGTCGGCTTCCAGGAAGGCATCCTGGTCGCGGAGACCATCGCTGGTTTAAATCCGCGCCCAATCAACTATGACGGTGTTCCACGCGTTACATATTCCGAGCCTGAAGTTGCCTCTGTCGGACTAACCACCAAGGTTGCCAAAGAACGTGGTTACGATGTTGTTGAGTTGGACTACAACTTGGCTGGAAATGGCAAGGCACAGATTCTCAAAACGGCTGGCTCCATCAAATTGGTTGCACAGAAGAATGGCCCAGTTTTAGGAATTCACATGGTGGGCGCTCGTGTTGGCGAACTTCTAGCAGAAGCGCAACTGATTTTTAACTGGGAGGCATCGGCAGACGATGTTGCACCTCTCATTCATGCACACCCAACAATGTCAGAGGCAATGGGCGAAGCTCATATGGCGCTGGCTGGCAAACCACTTCACGCGCACGGTTAAGGTAAGAGGAGAAAATAGCGATGTCATTCTCAGTCACAATGCCAGCTCTCGGTGAGAGCGTTAGTGAAGGCACAGTCACTCGCTGGCTCAAAAATGAAGGCGATGTAGTTGCAGTTGATGAGCCACTCCTTGAAGTCTCAACCGATAAAGTCGATACTGAAATTCCATCACCTGTAGCAGGAGTACTCTCAAAGATAGTCGTTGGCGTTGATCAGACCGTTGCAGTAGGTGCCGAACTTGCCATCATCTCCGATAGCGGCGCTGCCAATGCCCCTGTTGCGCAAACACCGGCAGCTACACCTGTTGTTGAAACTCCCGCTCCTGTAGCTGCACCTGTTGTTGTAACTCCAGAACCCATCGCACCAGCGCCAGTGGCTGCTGCACCTGCGCCCACTAGCGGTGGAACTGTCATCACCATGCCTGCCCTTGGTGAATCAGTGAGCGAAGGAACAGTCACACGATGGTTGAAAAATGTGGGCGATTCGGTAGCAGTTGATGAAGCGCTTCTAGAAGTTTCCACCGACAAAGTCGATACTGAAATCCCATCACCGGTTGCGGGAACACTCCTTGCCATCGATGTAGCAGTTGATACCACTGTGCCTGTTGGTGCGCGTCTTGGATTAATTGGCGTTTCAGGACAGAGCGCAGCGCCTCAAAATGTGGCACCTGCTGCGCCGGCAACACCCGCACCAGCTCCCGTTGCTCCACCAGTAGTTGCTCCACCAGTAGTTGCACCCGTTGTAACGCCACCTGCGCCAGTTGCAACTCAACTTTCCCAACCACAAGATGCGTACGTCACCCCGATTGTCCGTAAATTAGCTAACGAACTCGGAGTAAATCTAGCCACCATTCGCGGAACGGGAATTGGAGGTCGTATTCGTAAGGAAGATGTAGAAGCAGCTCAACCAAAACAAAACTCATCTGCGAGTGTTCCGTCATCGGTAAGCGCTGCGACACCTGCAGCTACTCCTTCGGCACAACGACCAGCAGCTCCTATCGCTTCACCGCTACGTGGGACAACCGTAACGATGTCTCGTCTGCGCAAAGTTATTGCAGCGCGCATGGTCGAATCGCTCCAAGTTTCAGCACAACTCACAACCGTCATCGAAGTAGATGTGACCAAGATTGCTCGTCTACGCGATCGATCCAAGGCAACCTTCGAGGCGCGAGAGGGAGTAAAACTTTCCTTCCTCCCATTCTTTGCCGTCGCAGTATGCGAAGCCCTTAAGCAACACCCAGTTCTTAACTCTTCTGTTGAAGGCGATCAAATTATTTATCATGGGGCAGAGCATCTTGGAATAGCCGTCGATACAGAACGCGGACTTCTCGTCCCAGTAATCCACAATGCTGGCGATCTCAATATGGGTGGAGTTGCTCGCAAAATTGCTGATCTTGCTGCTCGCACTCGCGACAACAAAGTCACTCCAGATGAACTCGGTGGTGGAACATTTACTCTCACCAATACAGGTTCACGTGGCGCGCTCTTTGATACTCCGATCATCAATCAACCACAGGTTGCCATCCTCGGACTTGGAGCAGTTGTAAAACGTCCGATGGTTGTAAAGGGCGAAGACGGTGGAGAAACAATTGCTATTCGTTCCATGGTCTACCTGGGACTTTCATACGATCACCGCGTCGTCGATGGTGCGGATGCAGCGCGCTTCTTAGTGACTCTCAAAGAGCGGCTCGAAGGCGGAGCATTTGAAGCGGATCTAGGTCTGTAATCGCTATGGCTCTTCCACAACGTATCGCAATCACTGGCTCTTCTGGGCTCATTGGTACCGCGCTCGTCGGACATCTGAAAAGCGAAGGACATACCGTTCAGCGTTTAGTACGACGTTCAGTGGTTGCTCCCGATGAAATTCAGTGGGATCCAAAGACAGGCTATGTAGATATTGAAGCCCTACGCGGTGTCGATGCAGTAATTCATCTTGCCGGCGTTGGTGTAGGTGATAAGCGGTGGACCAAAAAATACAAGGCAGAAATTCTCAACTCCAGACTTCTTGGCACGACCGCAATTGCACATGCAGTCACTGAAGTAAAGCCACAGGTGTTTATCTCAGCTAGCGCCATCGGCTGGTATGGGGAATCTGGGAATCGTGCTGTCATTGAAAGTGATCGAGTAGGTGATGATTTTCTTGCAGCAGTGTGCCGTGAATGGGAGGCAGCTGCTGACTTAGCTCAAGGTGTTCGTACCGTAAAACTTCGTACCGGGCTTGTACTCGATCCCACCGGCGGAGCGCTCGGCAAAATGCTTCCATTATTTAGATTAGGTCTCGGTGGAAAGCTCGGCAGCGGTAAACAATGGTGGTCATGGATTACGTTGCATGATGTCATTCGCGCAATTACCTTTATCCTTGAACACGATATTTCTGGGCCCGTGAATCTAACCTCGCCCAATCCAGTGACTAATCAAGAGTTCACTTCTGCATTGGCTCGCGCTATGCATCGTCCAGCGCTCTTTCCTGCGCCAGCAATTGGTCTCAAGGTTGCGCTAGGTGGCTTTTCCAGTGAAATCCTTGGTAGTAAAAAAGTGATTCCGCAAGAGCTCACAAACGCAGGCTTTACGTGGGATTACGCGCACATTACCAACGCGCTAACGGCGCTGATCGAGGAGTAATTCTTCGGCGGCTAACCGCCCTGACAGGAGCGCGCCATTTTGTGATGGAGAGCTCCGATAATCTCCAGCGATATAAATCCCATCCGCGATCTTGGACGAGTTAACAATTGTATTTCCAGGTGCAAATATTGGAAGAGATTTAGGAATTTCATATTTAGCAATCAGCGACCATGCTGCAGACGATGCTCCCCACATTTGCGATAGGTGGCGACGAACTTCTGATTCGGATGCAAATTCCACTGTAGTTGAAGATAGCAAAGTTCTTCCGGTAGGCGCGTAGCTCGGTGCAACATTTGAGATTGCTATCGAGTTGACCACCGGGCCTCTCCTTTCTCCATCCACAATCAACAATTTGGAATTAGTCATATCTGCAGGAACCTCGTGATACCACGTAGTACTTCCAGCTAGTTTTGGTACCCGCTCCATATCTAATAGTTGGGCAGCAGTGGTGACGTCAGTTGCAACAATAACCGGCCCTCCCTGGAACTCATTCAAAGAGTTCACGTTTCGATTCAGCTCAATCTTTTCAATCCTTGAAGCTAGCGCTATCGGTAGAGCTCCTACTCCCCTTGCTGGGATACCAGGCTTACCCGAAATAAAAGAGCGGATGATCTCCTTCCCGTGTACTGCACTCACATTTGCAGGCGATGTAAGAAAAACTCCTGTGAGAAATGGACGTAGAACTCTCTCGTAAAGATTTCCCAATGTTCGCAATTCATCCTCTACGCTCGCATTTTCTCTAGCACGCGAGAGTAAGTAACGAAGGAAATTGAACTTTGTCAGCAACTTTCCGCTCCTGGAATCAAATGCGGAAAAAGGATGAAATCTCGGATCTCCCAAAATGATTCGCTCTTGATCCAACGCAACTTCTATTGCTCGAGGCGCTTCAATAAATGGCAGCGCAGGCATTACTGAGAGCCTGCGAAGTTCGGGGTAATTGGCATTAATAAGTTGAAATCCGCGATCTAAGATGAAGCCATCAATCACATCGCTCGCTACGCGACCTCCCACGCGATCACTTGCTTCAATCAGCCGAACCGAACAGCCCGCTTCTTGCAAAGTCAATGTGGCGCTCAACCCCGCTAAACCCGCCCCTACAACGGTTACCTCTTGTTCAAGCACCTATCTCACGCGCCTTATCAATGATCGTAGCCACAGCAATAACTTCTTCATGAGATATTGGTAGAGGCGAACCTTCGGTGAGCGCGGATTTAACGGCGAGATAGAAGTTGCCGTAATTTCCCGGTACGCCCGGAATCTCTTCCCGAACATCACCCTTGTAAATGAAGGCACGAGATGCAGTAGGAACTTTCCAAATGCCTCCATCTGGAAAATTTCCTGCGCGCAACAGCGCTTCTTGCGGGTCTAGCTCTTCAATAACCAGGGCACCTTCTGTTCCCAACAGCCTTATGCGCGGACCCGGAGCGCCTGAAATGGCGCTGGCTGAGAGAACTGAATCAACCCCTGATTCATGGCGCAAGGCCAATACAACGTCATCTTCTGAGTCCCCTCGGATATGGCGTATTCGAGCGCTCTCTAACTCTGCTGGTCCAAACCAATTGAGAGCAGTTGATAGTAAGTGAGTTTGCAAATCAAGAAGTAAACCGCCCCCATTATCTGGGCTTTCGCTCTCTCTCCAAGATGATGGATTTAACTGTGGACGAAATCGTTCAAAGCGGGAATCTAAACGGAAAGGTTTCCCAATAAGTCCCTGTGAAATCACTTTCTTAATTGTGAGCGCATCGCTATCCCATAATCTGTTATAGAACACTGTGACAGGAACGCGTTTGCGTTCAGCTGCGGCGAAAATTTGTTGAGTTTCAGCCACAGTTCTTGCAGCAGGCTTATCAATGACGACAGGTATCCCAGCCAAAATAGCTGCCAGGGCTTGGTCGGCATGAACTTTATTTGCCGTTGCTATAACCACCAGATCCAATTTTTGCTGAAGAAGATCCGGAAAATTTTCTACCACTTTTACAGCTGGAAAATCCTCTTTTGCTTGACGCGCTCTCGTTGAATTTGCAGTGAGAACCGCAGCAACGTCAAACCCACATCCCTTCAGCAAAGGGCCATGAAATGAACGTCCTGCTAGCCCATAACCGGCTATTCCCACTCGCATTTTGTGCCTACTTATTCTGCAGTCTTGATGGCCACCAAATCTTTGGACCAATCTCATGAACGAGCGCTGGCACAAGTATCGAGCGAACGATAATTGTGTCAAGAAGAACGCCAAAGGCCACTGCAAAGCCAAGTTGCGCAAGAGGCACAAGTGGCAGGAGTCCAAGTACCGCGAATGTCGCGGCAAGGACAATTCCCGCTGAGGTGATCACAGCTCCGGTAACGGTGAGCCCCTTGATAACTCCTGCGCGGGTGCCAATCTTTATTGATTCTTCACGCACACGTGTCATCAAGAAGATGTTGTAGTCAATTCCAAGGGCTACCAAGAATATGAATGCAAAGAGCGGAAACGATGTATCCCCGCCCGCAAATCCAAATACATGGTTAAAGACAAGTGCACATACTCCAAGTGTTGCAAAGTAAGAAAGTACAACTGTGCCGAGCAACAAAGCTGCACTGAGTATGCTGCGCAACAAAACGCCTAGGATGATAGTGATAACAAAGAGAATTATTGGAATAATCGTGCGATTATCGCGGTCATTCGCAGTTCGAATGTCATAGGAAACTGCGCTGGTTCCACCAACAAGTGCAGTTGGGTCAGCTTCTTTCGCTAACTCACGAATTCTCGGAATATCATTAGATGCTTCAACGCTATCTGGAGCCTTATCCAAAGTGACATTGAGGATGGCTTTTCCATCGACAACTTTTACAGGTGGTAAGGGTTGACCGGGAACGACAAAACCATCAAGAGCAGGTGTCACAGTTGTTACTCCCGGTGCCCTTTTGACTGATGCAGAAACGGCCTCAATCTTGTCGACATCGACAACTATTTGCGTTGGATCCCCTTCTCCACCCGGAAAATGTGTCAGCAATAGTTTCTGTCCTTGGACAGATTCAGGATTAGTAGTGAAAGTGTCAACGGTGCCGATTCCATCAGCCTTGAGAGTCGTAGAAGTGAAGGCAAAAGCCAGAAGAATGGCTCCCGTAATTACCCAAGCTTTTCGTGGATTACGTCCGATCGCATTACCAACACGCGACCAAGTGCCCGAAAGCACGTGATCATCGCCGTCAAATTCAGGACGACGTGGCCAAAAAATCCACCGGCCAAAAACCAGGAGAAACGCCGGCAACAGAGTCAATATTGTGATCATCGAACACACAATTCCAATCGCGCCAACTGGTCCGAGCCCTGCTGTATTTGTTAATTGACTAAAGAGAAGCACAAGGAGAGAGATCGACACTGTAGAACCTGAGGCAACGATTGGTTCCCACACTCCTTTGAGAGCTGCGCGCATCGCATCAAATCTATTGGAATAGAGATGGAGTTCTTCCCGATACCGCGCAATTAATAGCAGCGCATAATCAGTCGCAGCACCAATGACTAGAACAGAGAGAATTCCCTGGGATTGTCCGTCCACATCAATGATGTCATTTTTAGCAAGCAGATAAACAATTCCTCCAGCCAAGGTGAGAGCAAATAAAGCCGATAACAAAGGAATAATCCAAAGTATTGGTGAGCGGTAAACCACAATAAGAATAACTGCTACGACTCCAAGTGTTGTGAGAAGCAAGGTTGAATCAATCGAACCAAACGCGCCGAAGAGATCACCTAACAAGCCTCCAGGACCTGTGACGTAAGGCTTAAGGCCATTTGCTTTTGCAATGGGAGCAATATCTTCGCGGATTGCTTCCACGATTGCTGGAAGAACTGGTTCCTCATTTTCCAAAACTTCGCCGATGGCATTTCCATCAAGTGGAATATTGGCCAAAATAGCTTTGCCATCTTCTGACGGGAATGCCGAAATTCTTTGACCGGGAGCAACGAAATCAGAAACCTTTGCGTCCGTTCCTGCCAAAGAAAGGGCGCCTATCTCATCAAGATGGTCATTGATTGCAGCCACGGCCTCGGGTGTAGCTGCTCCCTCGAAGAGCACTAGAGTTGGAAAACTAAATGAGTCTTTACCAGAAAATGTCTGTATGACTTCCGATGCCTGCGTAGCTTCTGCACCCTTAGGCAAAAAAGATGAATTGTTGTTCTCTTGAACGGAAGATAACTTCCCAAAAAGAGGTCCGAAAACTCCAGTCAGAATGAACCAGAAGATGACTACCAGCATCGCCAATGCGAAGGGCTTTCGAGTGTTAGTAGATGAGATTGTCGACACGGTGGAGGGCCTTTCGGGTTACTGGCTGATGTGAGATTCGCGAGAGAGCAAGCCTACCTTTAGGCTGTACCCGTGCCCCTGATAAGTGAAGCCCAGAGCGGTGTTATCTCTGCATCACCGCTCTCGATAAGACGGGAAGGCTTTATGGAGTACGAGGATGCGCTCTCCCTGCAACGATCTCTTCACACGGCAGTTGCATCCGGAGATTGTGAAAACACTCTTTTATTGCTTGAACATCCTTCAGTTTTTACTGCTGGAAAAAGAACGCTGGAGTCAGAAAAACCTAAAGATGGAACTCCAGTCATTGATGTCGATCGTGGTGGAAAAATCACATGGCATGGACCCGGACAATTGGTTGGTTATCCCATAGTTAAATTGGCTAAACCAACCGAGCTTGTTGGATTTGTACGAGAAATTGAAGCAGGGCTGATTGCAGTGTGTGGCGAGCTCGGGCTGGAAACTTCTCGCGTTGCTGGAAGGTCTGGAGTTTGGGTGAGTGACAATCGAGGAGATCGCAAGATTGCAGCCATTGGGATACGCGTAGCGTCGGGAGTCTCAATGCACGGCTTTGCGATCAATGTAAATCCAGACTTATCTCACTTTAATAGGATTGTTCCTTGCGGGATCAATGATGCTTCTGTCTCATCCCTAGCGTTGGAGCTCAACCGCTCAATAACGGTAGATGAAATTTTGCCCGTAGTAGAAAACCATCTCTCTGAAGTTTTAATGAAGGTGAGCGCATGACTATTGCACCGGACGGTCGTAAATTACTTCGCATTGAAGCGCGTAATACTGAAACACCCATCGAACGAAAGCCAGAATGGATAAAGACCCGTGCCAATATGGGCCCTGAATACACTCGACTTCGTTCATTGGTAAAGACCGAGGGTCTCCATACCGTCTGCCAAGAGGCAGCATGCCCCAATATCTTCGAGTGCTGGGAAGATAAAGAAGCAACTTTTCTCATCGGAGGTGAACGCTGCACGCGACGTTGCGATTTTTGCAATATTGATACTGGCAAGCCTGAACCGCTAGATCGCGATGAACCCCGCCGTGTTGCTGAATCAGTACAAGCTATGGGATTGAAATATGCAACCATCACTGGCGTTACGCGCGATGACCTAGACGACGAGGGCGCGTGGCTCTATGCCGAAACGATTCGAAAAGTTCATGAGTTAAATCCTGGAACTGGAGTAGAAATGTTGGCACCGGATTTCAGCGGGAATCCAACGTTGCTCAACGAAGTCTTTGAAACAAGACCAGAAGTGTTTGCGCACAACCTAGAGACAGTCCCTCGTATCTTTAAGCGCATCCGTCCGGCCTTTACTTATGAAAGGTCGCTTAATGTGATTTCGCAAGCTCACGACTATGGACTTATCACCAAATCAAATTTGATCTTGGGCTTAGGTGAGACGAGAGAAGAGATTTCACAGGCGCTTATTGATTTGCATGAATCAGGTTGCGATCTCATCACCATTACTCAATACCTACGTCCAACAAATAAGCATCACCCAGTCGAAAGATGGGTAAAGCCAGATGAATTCGTCGAATTGGCGAAAGAGGCTGAAGACATTGGCTTTAGTGGCGTGATGAGCGGTCCATTGGTCCGCAGTTCGTATCGGGCCGGTCGTTTGTACAAACAAGCCCAAGAGAAGCGAGATCGCGTCTCTCATGGCTGATCTTGTCTATCCTCCTGTTGTAGTTGCAATCAAAGCTTTCTGGAAATACCTGGGGTTGAAGTTTGATTTCGAGGGCGAAGAAAATATCCCTCGTGATGGCGGCGCAATCCTTGCCATCAATCACGTTGGCTACTTGGACTTCGCTCTTGTCGGCACGGCCGCGCTACCAGTAAATAGATATGTAAGGTTTATGGCCAAGAAAGAAATATTTGATAACAAATTGGCCGGACCCTTGATGAGAGGCATGCACCATATATGTGTTGATCGTTCGAATGGTTCTGCATCATTTGTTGCCGCTCTCCGTGCGCTGCGCGGAGGCGAAATCATTGGAATCTTTCCTGAAGGTACGATCTCAGTAAGTTTCGAAATTAAAGAGCTAAAGTCTGGAGCAGTTCGATTAGCAATGGGTGCTGGAGTTCCTGTTATACCAACAGTAATTTGGGGATCTCAACGGATCTGGACTAAGAAGGTAAAGCGCAATCTACGCAGAAGGAATTTCCCAATCAGCGTTACTTTTGGTGTTCCACTCTACTTTGACAAAGAGACCGATGTTGATGCGGGCGAGAAGTTGTTGCGCGAAACTATGATCGATTTACTGCATGGAATCCAAGAAAAGTATCCAGATTCACATGAAGGACAGCGCTGGGCTCCCGTGCGCCTTGGTGGAACCGCGCCTGCTCCCCTAAACTAACGCACATGTTTAAGCGGAAGAAAAAAGAACCCAAGATTAAGAAGCCTCGTTTTCAAACTTTTCGAGATGCCTACAAAGTAACTCGCGCTGAGAAGCCTTGGATAGGTGGGGCCCTCATCGGGCTTTTCCTTCTAGTTCTTATAGTTGGCGTATCGCTTGGATTCGTCCTAGGCCGTCCTATCTATGGAGGTTTCGTCACTCTTCCTCTTGCGTTACTCGCAACGATGTTCTTCTTTACTCGCGTTGCTGGAGCTGCTGCCTATTCTTCTATTGAAGGCCAACTTGGCGCCGGTGCAAGTGTTCTCATGGCAATTCGCAAAGGTTGGACTACTACCCCGGCAGTTGCTGTCAATAAACAGCAGGATATGGTGCACCGCAGTGTTGGTCGCGCTGGGATCGTTCTTACTGGCGAGGGTGGATTCGCTGTTCGCCAGATGATTGCTGATGAGAAGAAAAAGTCCGAACGATACGCACCGGGAGTTCCAATTATTGAAGTTTTCGTGGGTGATGGAGAAGGTCAAGTTCCGCTCCGCAAATTACAAAAGCACCTCACCAAACTCCCTAAGAAGTTAACGCCTCATCAGATGCGCGAAGTTCGGGCTCGTCTCAAAGCTGTCGGTGGAATGTCACTTCCTATCCCAAAGGGTCCAATGCCTAAGGGAATCAAGATTCGCTAACTTCTGGTTTTGATAAGAACGGTATTTGAAAAACGTTCATTAATGCCACGGCCATTTTCATCGAAGGTTATAGCGGTAATGATTGGGAGCAATAGCGCGGTTCGAATCAACGCTTGAACCGGAGTGACTTGGCCGCCATCGGTAAATCGCACAACTTTCAGTCCCACCAATCGGTGACCAAAGGAAGAACCACCCAGCGCTACGAGAATCGAATACTCTGCAAAGAGCAAAATCAGTACGGGCAGACGGGCTTCTGGAACTCGCTCCGCCAGAGACCCGCCACCAGCGAAGAACCCGAGGGCGATGGCATAACAGGCAAGCCAATCGATGGTAATTCCCACAATGCGACGTCCCTGACTTACGCGTGGATACATGTTGCTAAGCCTATCGGGTGGCCGCGAGAGAGCCTTTTCATGGTGATCAGGCAGATATGTAACACGGCTGTAACACTCCGATTATGACATTTTTACGCACGAGAACTAGCCTTCACTCCATCAGCGGTACTCAACGAAGAGGGCAACTGGGATCAGCTGGCTGTGAAAATCAGCCTCAATTGGAGTATCAATATGTTTAAGAACTCTGCAGAAATTTTTGCTTACATCAAAAAAGAAGATGTGAAGCTAGTAGATGTCCGCTTTACCGATCTTCCTGGAATTCAGCATCACTTCAATGTACCTGTCGAATCCTTTGATGAGGCTGTCTTCACAGATGGTCTCATGTTCGATGGGTCATCTATTCGTGGATTCCAGGCAATCAACGAATCAGATATGAAGTTGCTTCCTGTTCCTGAATCAGCATTTATCGATCCATTTAGACTCGAAAAAACTCTTGTCATTATCTTCTCAGTTCACAACCCAGTAGATAACACTCCTTACTCACGCGATCCTCGCGGTGTCGTAGCTAAGGCCGTTGACTACATGAAGTCGACTGGTATTGCAGACCAGGCATTTTTTGCTCCAGAAGCAGAGTTCTACGTATTTGATGCTGTTCGATTTAAAACTGGCATGAACGAGGCATACCACCACATCGATTCATACGAGGGTGCATGGAATACAGGAATTGTTGCCGATCCGGATGGAACACCAAACCGTGGGTATCGCACCCGTATCAAGGGTGGATATTTCCCAGTATCACCGACAGATCAATTCGCCGATCTTCGCGATGAGATGGTGATGGAACTCGGTCGCGCTGGTCTCTTGGTAGAACGTTCACACCACGAAGTCGGTACCGCCGGCCAGATGGAAATCAATTATCGCTTCACAGATATTCTCTCTGCAGGTGATGAATTAATGAAGTTTAAATACATCATTCGCAACGTAGCCTGGGAAGGTGGCAAGACTGCAACTTTCATGCCAAAGCCACTCTTTGGAGATAACGGCTCTGGAATGCACGTCCACCAATCACTCTGGAAAGATGGAAAGCCGCTTTTCTTTGAAGCAGGAACATATGGAGATCTTTCTGATACAGCTCGTTGGTACATCGGTGGATTGCTCAAGCACGCTCCTTCACTACTTGCATTCACCAATCCAACCGTTAATTCATATCGCCGCTTAGTTCCAGGTTATGAAGCACCGGTAAACCTCGTTTACTCAGCACGTAACCGCTCTGCATGTATCCGTATTCCAATTACCGGATCATCACCAAAGGCAAAGCGCGTGGAATTCCGTTGCCCAGATCCATCATCAAATCCATATCTCGCATTCGCTGCGATGCTGATGGCTGGTATCGATGGAATCGTCAATAAAATCGAACCACCAGCTCCAGTAGATAAGGATCTGTACGAACTTGAAGGTGCAGAGGCTGCAGCCATTCCTCAGGTACCAGGATCTCTTGATGCAGTTCTCACCAGCCTTGAGAACGACCATGAATTCCTTACTAAGGGGGGCGTCTTCTCAGAAGATCTGATTTCTACCTGGATTGAGTGGAAGCGCAAGAATGAAGTTGATTATGTGCGTCTACGTCCGCACCCAGCTGAATTCGAACTTTACTTCGATATCTAAAATGTAAAAACGAAAAACCCCGTCAGAGATGGCGGGGTTTTTTCATGGCGCTAAAGAGAATCCAGCTGATAAATCCACTTACGAATGAAGCAGCGATGACAGCAAGAACTGCTGTGTCTTGGAGAGATTTATCGTCAAAGGCAAGGTTTGCGATGAAGATTGCGACGGTAAATCCAATTCCGGCAGCGCTTCCGGTGGCCGTAATCTGCCCAATGCCTGCTCCGATCGGGTAATCGGCAACCTTACTTTTCTTGGCAAGTACCAACGCGAGCACTATGCCCAATGGCTTTCCAATGACTAAGCCAGCAAACACTCCCCAAGCAACTGGTGAATTCATAGCGCTTTCCAGAGTTGAGGTGGTGATAACTACTCCAGTATTTGCAAATGCAAAGAGTGGAACAATCAGGAAACTACTCCATGGGTGAAGTTTTGCCTCTAACCATTCAATTACGGATACCGAACCATCCTCCGAATCTTGAAAACTATGGCCGCTCTTTACCTGGTTAGGCGTAAGGAGCCCCAGTATCACTCCAGCTAAGGTTGCGTGAACCCCACTTCGGTACAAGCCGTACCAAAGCAGCGCACCCAGAGCGACATACACATAGGTGCTTACTATCCCTAATCTTTTGATGATCAAAATTGCAATGATGGCAATCGCTGCTGCGACAAGCCACGACAGAATTACACCGGTTGAGTAGATAAACGCGATGATTAAGATTGCGCCAATATCATCGATAACAGCTAGCCCAAGTAAAAAGGTGCGTAGCGCAGGCGCTACTGCCGTACCCATCATGCCTAACAGACCAACTGCTAAGGCAATATCGGTAGCTACCGGAACTCCCCAACCACTTGCGGCTTCACGCCCTGCGATCAGTAAGTAGATGCCTGCAGGAAGAACCATTCCTCCCACAGCTCCCAGAAGAGGTGCGATCGCAGCTCTTACTGTTGATAAATGGCCAGATGTTAGCTCTCGCTTAATCTCTAAACCAACGACAAAGAAGAAGATTGTCATCAACGCATAATTAATGACTTTCAACGTAGTAAGTTTTAGGTAGATAGATTCATTACCTAAAGAGAAAGATGCTTCAAGTAGGGAGAAATAGCCTTCTGCCCAGGGAGAGTTTGCGATAGCCAGACCAGAGAGCGCCGCAATGAGCAAAAGTACTCCGCTGGAAGATTCGCGATGAAGAAAGTCGCGAAGCGGAGATATGGAGCGGCGCATTACATCAGGCTATCAGTCGAGAGACTGGTGATGATCTATCTTTTTTCGTGCAAATAGGAAATGTCCTGCAAATCCAATGGCTAGCCCAAAGAAGACTCCTAAATTGGCATACGCCCAAGCGCCATCTTTTCCGCCGATCAAAAATAGAAAATATCCCTGCCAGGAAAGCCAGCTTGCGAAACCATTTGTCACAAAACCCCATCCCACAAAGGTTCCTATCACCATAATGAAGATTGAGCTTCTATTCCATCGACCGTATCTTCCGTGCTCAAGATAGAGGTCTCTCTCACTATAACTCTTTCTAAGGAGTACATCGGTCACAAAAATTGCCGACCAGACAGCAATGGGCACGCCGAGCGTGATCAAGAAGCCTTGAAATGGGTAGAAGAAGTCATCGGCTATCCATACAAAATAAATGACTCCAAGAAACATAAGTACCGCGTCGATTGAGGCAGCAACATGTCTTTTAACTGGTAGTCCTATTGAAATCAGCGCTAATCCTGAAGAATAAAGATTAAGGATGGCTCCTCCCACCAACCCCAAGATCGCCACCAGTGCAAAGATGACGAGATACCAAGTTGGAAGAATTGTCGTGAGCGCACCAATAGGGTCACTAGCGATTGCCTCTGACAGCCTTTTACTGCTTCCCGAAAGTGCGGCGCCATATGTCACAAGAACAATAGGAACAATAGAAGCTCCAAATACAGTCCAGCCAACTACAGCCTTGCTCGACGTTGTTCTTGGTAAATAACGCGAATAGTCGGCCGCCGCGTTCACCCATCCCAAGCCAATTCCAGTTGCACCAAAAATAATGGCTCCAATAAAACCTTGGGCGCTTCCCGACGGAATAGAAGTAACAATAGACCAATTAACTTCATCAACTGTGAGAAAGATATAAAAACAGGTCATCACTATAGTGACAATGGTAAGAATTCTCTGAATGCGCATAATCACTGAGAATCCAAGAACTCCTGAAGTCACCGTAAGAGCTATCGCGATAGCAAATCCAATGGCCATCGCAGTGTTTTGATCTAGATTTCCCAGTCGAATAAAGACAGTACCAGTGGCTAGAGTTGCAAGAGACATGAGGACAATTTCCCAGCCAACAAAGACCATATAAGACAACAGACCTGGAATAACGCTGCCCTTTACTCCAAAGCTGGCACGCGATAAAACCATTGTGGGAGCATTTGATTTCTTTCCCGCTAGTGAACTGAAACCGACGAGCAGGAAAGAGAGCACTGTACCCAGGAACGCAGCGAGCGTTGCTTGCCAGAATGAAATTCCAAATCCAAGAAAGAAGGCGCCATACGAGAGGGCAAGGAGAGAGACATTGGCGCCACACCATGGCCAAAAGAGCGAGGATGCCTTACCGCTTCGCTGGCTCTCATCAATGATGTTAGTGCCATTTAACTCTAAGTTCATGGTGCAGAGAATAAGGGTCTTTAGCGCAGAGTTCTCAATCTAAGAAGAAATCAAGTAAGAAATCTTTTGTGCCTGGGACGACCGCGTATTTATCAAGGTCAGTAATCCCTACTGAGGCTAAAACTTCATCATCAACGAAGAAGTTTCCTGTACATTCTTTAGCGGCTCTGTTAAGAATGATGTAGGCGCTATCTGCCAATATCTCCGGCTTACGACAAGCAGCAGTATCTACTCCTGGGATCATCTGGAGCGCTGCTGTATCTATCGCTGTCCGTGGCCATAGAGCATTTACTGCAATACCATCACGCTTGAACTCTTCAGACATTCCCAAAACACACATACTCATTCCGTACTTTGCCATTGTGTAGGCCACGTGATTCTTAAACCACTTTGCTTTCATGGAAAGCGGTGGTGAAAGGTTCAGGATATGCGGATTGCGACCAGCCTCTGCCGATTCTCTCAAGTGCGGGATGACAGCCTGCGAGGTGAGAAAAGTTCCGCGGACATTGACATCAAACATCAGATCAAAGCGCTTGGCCGGTGTTTCTTCAGTGCGCGTCAAATTAATGGCACTGGCATTGTTAATCAAGATATCGATGCCACCGAACTCTGCAGCAGCTTGGGATACCGCCGCGGCAATCTGAGTTTCGTCTCGCAAATCACATTGAATTGCAAGAGCATTTCCACCAGCAGCCTTAATTTCCTCTGCTGCTGAGTAAATAGTTCCCGGTAATTTTGGATTTGGCTCGGCCGTCTTAGCCGCAATCGCGATAGATGCTCCATCTCGGGCAGCTCTAAGTGCGATTGCTAATCCAATGCCACGTGATCCACCGGTGATAAAGATGCGTTTTCCTTGTAATGACATTTATTTGCCTCTCTTCGACATAAAGTTCATAAAAGCTTCAGCGGCTTCTTCGGACTGTAAGGCAAGTGCAAAAATCTCAAATTCCGCTCGCATCACCGCAGCGACGGCGTCATGTTTACCTGCTTTCATCAACGCCTTCGTGTTGATGATTGCTTGAGGGGGTTGAGATGCAATCTTCTCAGCAATTCGCATCGCCTCAGCAAGCGCATCCGTTGCGACTGTAGCAACGAGACCCATTTCTCGAGCAGCATCGGCTCCAAAAGATTCACCCGTCATAAAGATCTGTGCTGCTCGTTGATAGCCCACCAGATTAGGAAAGAGCATGCTCGAGCCAGCTTCAGGAACCAAACCGAGTGAGGTGAAAGGCATAGAGAAGCTTGCAGATGGCGAGGCCACAACTACATCGCAGTGCAGCAGCATGGTAGTCCCCACGCCGATTGCATTGCCCTTAACCGCTGCAAGTAAGGGTTTTGGGAACTCAAGGAGTGCGCCAAGAAATTTAGCAACATCAGAGTCTGATTCGGTTGGTGGATTGGACATAAAATCACGAATGTCATTACCTGAAGTGAAATGGTCCCCTTCGCTTGTGAGTACTACGCAGCGGATTCCGAAATCTCCAGCAGCATCATTGAGGCTCTGCGTAAGACCGGCATACATGGAGCGAGTGATTGCATTCATCTTTTCGGGACGATTAAAGGAAACGACGAGAATATCCCCTTGGCGGGAGGTGACGATTTCGGTCATTTGCGCATCCTAATCTGTCGAAACGCATTGTGACAGTAGCCGCCGTGTTGCCCTTCAGTTGGCACTGTATCGCGAGAGAATAACGATATGCGCAAGCCAGAGACTCCAGCTAGAGACACAATTGCACCCTCAGATCTCACCTTCGGTCTTTCAACATGTAAGCGCTGTCTATGGCTCAAATATTGGTTCAAATTCGAATTGAAGAAAGAATTTCCCCTTGTAAAGCCACTGGCTGATGCACAAGAAGAACACTTTCGTCGGGCGACCATGCAATCTATCGATTCATCCCTCAAGCCAGGAATTGTGAAGCAATGGGGACAATGGGTAAAAAGTGCCCCTATTTCTATCAACGGTTTTGAAACTCGTTGGAAAATTCTCGGAATCTATGACCTGCTCGGCCATTACGATGATGGGACAGTTGGAATCATTGATTGCAAAGTTTCAGATTCTGACCGAGATAACGGCCCCTTCTATGCACCGCAACTGGAGTCCTACGCATACGCACTTGAAAATCCTGATAAAGGAAAACCATTTCCAGTATCCAGTATGGGGTTACTTATTTGGAAGTTAGGTGGTGTGACTCAAACCCGCCAGAGCGAGTTGGCAAGCAACTCACATGGATTTGGTGTCAATCAGCACTATGTACCAGTCGAACGCGATAGCCAAACATTCCTCAATCTTTTGGAAGAACTGATTACAACCATTGAAGGTGGGATGCCCAACCCTGGTCCAGAATGCAACGTCTGTAACTACCTCATTAAGCGGGTTGAATTAGAGATCGACTAGTCGTTGTCCTCGCTACTTTCGCTACTTGCTCCGGACTTTTTAGCCTTCACTGCATAGGTATCCACATATTCTTGGCCAGACATCTGCTGAATACGCTTCATGATTTGATCCGTCACATCTCTTAGATACTGCAAATCGCTTGAATCGCCCTCAAAGTACATGGGCTCACCAAAAGTGATACCAACGCGCATGACTTTTGGAA
>JACCEC012499238.1_pt1 | contig 59958 bp, 45 predicted proteins | sample 7450121 | NCBI WGS metagenome assembly JACCEC01 (sample SAMN15323455, study PRJNA562643) | freshwater metagenome | isolation source: river surface water | place: USA:Blue River Watershed | collected 2017-08-18
GAATTCCCGTATCAGCGTCCAATGACTGCCCCACCCCGCCCCCTGCGCTCCTACCCGCCCGACCGGCCGGGCCTGCCGCTCGCCCCTTTCCTCCCGATGTCCCGGGCGGAAATGGATCAGCTCGGCTGGGACAGCTGCGACATCATTCTGGTGACCGGGGATGCGTACATCGACCATCCGAGCTTCGGGATGGCGCTGGTCGGACGCTTGCTGGAATCGCAGGGTTTCCGCGTGGGGATCATTAGCCAGCCGGACTGGCACTCTGCAGAGTCCTTCCGGACGCTGGGCAGGCCGAATCTGTATGTCGGGATTACCGCCGGCAACATGGATTCGATGATCAACCGCTACACGGCTGACCGAAAACCCCGCTCAGAAGATGCCTATACGGCTGGCGGCGAGCCTGACAAGCGGCCGGATCGGGCCCTGACGGTGTACGCGCAGCGGGCGCGGGAGGCCTTCCCCGGCACGCCTATCGTGATCGGCAGTATCGAAGCCAGCCTGCGCCGAATCGCCCACTATGACTACTGGTCAGACACCGTGCGCCGCTCGGTGCTGATGGATTCGAAGGCAGACATTCTGTTGTTCGGCAATGCCGAGCGCGCGTTGCTGGAGCTCTCCCACCGGCTGGCGGCGGGCGAGCCGGTGAAGTCAATCCGTGATCTGCGCGGCTCGGCCTTCATGGTGCCGCGCGGCTGGAGGCCAGCGGACGACTGGTCGGAGGTAGATTCCACCCGCGTCGATACGCCGGGCAAGGTGGAGCCGCATCCCGATCCTTACGAGATGAAGGAAAAGCAGCCGGAGGCCTGTGGTACGGGTTCTGCGACGCAGGCTACCCCCGAAGCGAAGCCCATCAAATTGCTCTCACGCGAAGAGCGGCTCGCGCAGCAAAAAGAAATCCGCGCAAAAAGCGTGGTCCGGCTGCCCGCTTTTGAGGTGGTGAAGGACGACCCGGTCAGCTACGCGCATGCATCGCGCGTGTTCCACCTTGAATCGAACCCCGGCAATGCGCGTGCGATGGTGCAGGCGCATGGCGATCGCGATGTGTGGCTGAATGCGCCACCGCTGCCGCTGGCGATGGATGAAATGGATTATGTGTACGATTTGCCGTATGCGCGCGCGCCTCATCCTTCGTATGGCAAGGCGAAAATCCCCGCATGGGAGATGATCCGCTTCTCGGTGAACATCATGCGCGGCTGTTTTGGTGGCTGCACCTTCTGCTCGATCACGGAACATGAAGGCCGCATCATCCAGAGCCGCTCAGAGCCCTCGATCTTGCGCGAGATCGAACTCATTCGTGACAAGACCAAGGGCTTCACCGGCACGATCTCGGATCTGGGCGGGCCGACGGCCAATATGTACCGGATGGCCTGCAAGGAAAAAAGCATCGAGGAATCCTGCCGCCGCTTGTCGTGCGTGTATCCGACCATCTGCAGCAACCTGAATACGGATCACAGCAAACTGATCCGGCTGTACCGCAAGGCGCGCGCAATACCCGGCGTGAAGAAAATTCTGATCGGCTCCGGTCTGCGCTACGACCTCGCGGTGCGCTCGCCCGAGTACGTGAAAGAGCTGGTCACGCATCATGTGGGCGGCCTGCTGAAGATCGCGCCCGAGCATTCGGAAGATGGCCCGCTGTCCAAGATGATGAAGCCGGGCATGGGCTCGTACTATCGCTTCAAGGAACTGTTCGATAAATACTCGAAAGAAGCGGGCAAGAAACAGTATCTGATTCCCTACTTCATCGCCGCGCATCCGGGCACGACGGATGACGATATGCTCAATCTCGCGCTGTGGCTCAAGCAGAATGATTTCCGGCTCGATCAGGTGCAAAGCTTCTTGCCGACGCCGATGGCAATGGCGACCACGATGTACCACACGCGCAAGAACCCGCTGCGCAAGATCGCGAAAGATTCGGAAACCGTCGAAACGCCGCGGCTGGCGAAGATCCGCAAATTCCACAAAGCGCTGCTGCGGTATCACGATCCGGCGAACTGGGAGATTTTGCGCGAGGGCTTAAAGCGCATGGGTCGCGCAGACCTGATCGGCAATGGCCCGCAGCACCTGGTGCCGCGCTCGGACACGACAGCGCGCGTGTCTGCGCGCAGCCAGCAGGAAGAAACGCCGCCGCTGAAAAAGCTCGCCCGAAGTTTCGGCCACAAGCGGCTGCGGCCGGGCGCCGCAGTGAGTCGCAAGCGCCCGTAAAAAAACCGGCTCACAGGAGCCGGTTTTTTCATGACTGGTGGGAAGTGCTGGCTTCGAACCAGCGACCTATCGCGTGTGAGGCGATCGCTCTACCCCTGAGCTAACCTCCCGGGAAGGCGCGCATTATCGCACAAACGCAACAGGGCTTCAATTCCCCTCCGACTGCAACCACAGACAGGCGCCCTTGGATTCCTTGTTCAGTGCCTGCAGCATCAACTGATGCGCTTCGAGTTCGTCGGCTGATGGCGGCAGAACGATGATCTCGGCCAGCGCGGACTGGCCGTTGCCACCGCCCTCTGCCGGCAGATCGACATGCAAATCCATCCCCAGACTGTCCTGCCCGCGTGTCATCGCAAGATAGACCTCGGCCAGAAGTTCCGAATCAAGCAGCGCGCCGTGCAGTGTACGGTGCGCGTTTGACACGCCGTAACGTTCGCACAGCGCATCCAGCGAATTGCGTTTCCCGGGGTGCAGTTCTTTTGCCTGCAGCAGCGTGTCCGTGATCGAGCGCACATGCTCACCGAATTTAGGCAGACCCAGTCTTTCAAGTTCGGCATCGAGAAAGCCGACATCGAAGGGCGCGTTGTGGATGATGATCTCGGCATCGCGCAGGTACTCACAGAGCTCTGCAGCGATCTCGGCGAATTTGGGTTTGTCGCTCAGGAATTCGGTGGTCAGCCCATGCACGGCCAGCGCGCCGGGATCGGAGTCGCGCTCGGGGTTGACGTAATAATGAAAGTTGTTGCCTGTCAGCCGCCGGTTGAGCAGCTCAACACAACCGATCTCGATGATGCGGTCGCCGCTGCGCGGATTCAGGCCGGTGGTTTCGGTGTCAAGGACGATTTGTCTCATCGTGGTTCAGTCTTTGTCATCTTGGTTGATCATGGATCCCGGAGTTCAGCACCAGATCAACGCCGCGATTGGCCAGCGCATCCGCGCGTTCATTGCCCTCATGCCCGGCATGGCCCTTCACCCAGCGCCATTCTATCGTGTGCCGCGACTGCGCCTCATCGAGCGCCTGCCACAAATCGACATTCTTCACCGGGGCCTTGCTGGCCGTGCGCCAGCCCTTCGCTTTCCAGCCGGCCAGCCACTCGCTGATGCCTTTCTGTACGTATTGGCTGTCGGTGTGAACGACAACATCACACGGGCGCTTCAGCGCATTCAGCGCCTCGATCACGGCTTTGAGCTCCATGCGGTTGTTGGTGGTGTTCAGCTCGCCGCCGCACAGTTCTTTGCTGTTCTCGCCGGCGATCAGCCATGCGCCCCAGCCGCCGGGACCGGGATTGCCCTTGCAGGCGCCGTCGGTGTAGATCTCTACTTTGCTCATTCAGAAATTTCTTTGTTTTGATGTGTCGTGTTGATGCTCGCTTTTCATGCGGTTTGTCGCTGGCACTGCCTGCTGCACCCTCGCGCTGCGCTTGTCCCAGGCCGGGCCGATCAGGCGCATGCCTTTCACGCGCTTGATTGCCTGCACGATGTAGAGCGCGCCCAGATAAGGCCACCAGCGGTTGCCGGCCTTTTCCATGAACGCGAAACGATCCAGCCATTTGTCTGTCGCGCAGGGCGGTGCATAGCAGCCGAAATGTCCGCGGTTGATTTCCATGTTCAGCAGTTTCAGCCAGTCTTTCAGGCGCGGCACGCTGATGAACTCGCCGTTCAGCGGCAGAAAATGCGCGCCGGTGACGCGCCCGCCCACCTGCCGCATGCCCCACAGACTGACCGGATTGAAACCGCAGACAATCACCTGCCCTTCAGGTATCAGCACGCGCTCGACCTCGCGCAGCACCTGATGCGGTTCGGCCGCGAATTCCAGCACATGCGGCAGCACCACCAGATCAAGACTCTGGCTGGCGAAAGGCAGCTCGGCAAAATCATGCACCAGCACCACCTGCCGCGCGCACTCTTGTACGGGCAGCGTGCTGTCGCTTACCCAGCGATTCGGCATGCGGTTTGCGGACAGTGTGTCGATGTGCGGCATGCCGATCTGCACGGCGTTGTACCCGAAAATATCGGCGGTCAGTTCATCCAGCCGTGCCCGCTCCCACGCATGGGCATAGCGTCCCGGTGGCGTATCGAACCAGGAGGCCAGCGATATAATCGGGTTTTCCAAAGCGTGTCGGTTCATGCTCATGTCAGTCAAGCCACCTCTGCAAGTTACCGCGATCCCGGCCTTTGCCGACAATTACCTGTGGCTGATCCATGATGGCCGGCACGCTGTGGTCGTCGACCCCGGCGATGCCGCGCCGATCGAGGCGGCGCTGTCCTCCGGACAACTGACGCTGGCCGCTATTCTACTCACTCATCATCACCGCGACCATGCGGGCGGCGTTACCGATCTGCTGAGAGAACGCGATATCCCGGTGTACGGCCCCGCAAAAGAAGCCATTGCAGGTGTCACTCACCACGTCTCCGAGGGCGACAATATCCGTCTGACCGAGCCCGCCATCTCGCTTGGCGTGCTGGATGTGCCCGGACACACTGCTGGCCACGTCGCCTATGTCGATCATGATCATGGGTGGCTGTTCTGTGGCGACACCTTGTTTGCCGGTGGCTGCGGACGCCTGTTCGAAGGCACTGCGGAGCAAATGACAACGTCTCTGGCCAAGCTGGCGGCACTGCCCGACGCAACGAAAGTGTATTGCGCGCATGAATACACGGTATCGAATTTGCGCTTTGCCGTCGCTGCCGAACCGGAGAATGCGGCTGTTGCCGAGCGGCTGAAGCAAGCGCAGGCGGCGCGCGAACGTGGAGAGCGAACCGTTCCCTCCACCATTGCCGAAGAAAAGCTGACCAATCCCTTCCTGCGTTATCGCGAGCCCGCCGTCGTGCAGACGCTGCGCTCGCAAGCGAGTCTGGTCAACGACGACCCGGTCGTCGCTTTCGCTGCGCTCAGAGAGTGGAAAAATGCTTTTCGCTGATGAAGGGGCGCAGCTGCCTTTGCCGTCATCGTTAGCAAACTGTCACTCAAAATCAGGCAATTTGCCGACATTTCCCTTGACGGCCTTTCACCCGTTTCACTACACTTGCGCGAATTCATTTCGCGCCGCGACTGGCTTTTACCGTCGGCGGTGATTCTCCGAGGCCGATGTACCGAACCCGATCCACACAGCTGGCATGTCTTGCAATTCTCTCAAGCCTGACGCTGACAACGCCCGCCGCCCGCTCGGTTGATCTGGCCATCCCCCCGGCGGCAGACGAGCAGGGAACGATGTCTTCCCAGCCGGTCGGCCTCGACGGGCTGAATCTGCCGCCCGATTATGCGCTGGAGCTGGACGACATTCAGATCGAGAATTTCGATCTGTGGGATCGCATCCGCAAGGGCTTTGCGATTCCCGACCTGAACAATCCGCTGGTCGCCACGCACACCACCTGGTACAGCGCGCGCCCGGATTACATACAGCGCATCTCACAACGGGGCTCACGCTATCTTTTCCATGTGGTGCAGGAGCTTGAGAAGCGGCAGATGCCGACCGAGATCGCGCTGCTGCCCTTCATTGAATCCGCATTCAATCCTCAGGCCTTCTCCAGCGCCAAGGCCGCCGGCATGTGGCAGTTCATTCCCAGCACCGGCCGCGACTACAACCTGAAACAGAATGCTTTCCGCGACGAGCGGCGCGATGTGCTGGCCTCGACCAATGCGGCCCTCACCTACCTGCAAAGGTTGTACGGCATGTTCGGCGACTGGCAGCTGGCGCTGGCGGCCTACAACTGGGGCGAAGGCTCGGTATCGCGCGCGATCGCCAAGGCCGAGGCGGCCGGGCGTCCGACCGACTTCAACAGTCTGTCGGCCTACATGCCCTCGGAGACACGCAACTACTACCCGAAGCTGCAGGCGGTAAAAAATATTATCGCCACACCAACCCAGTACGGCATCAGGCTGCCGGCGGTCGAGAATCAGCCTTATTTCGTCTCAATCAAAAAGACGCGCGATATCGATGTCAAGCTCGCCGCGCAACTGGCCGAGCTGCCAATGGAAGAATTCAGGGCGCTCAATCCTCAGTTCAACCGGCCGGTGATCACCGGCAGTCCGAACACGCAGATCCTGCTGCCACAATTGAACGCGGAAAAATTCAGGGAAAACCTGTCCAAGTGGACGAAAGCTCTGTCCAGCTGGACCGCGCACAAGGTGACTGCCGCGCGCGAACGCATCGAAAATATCGCTGCGAAGTTCAAGACCACGCCCGAGGTGATCCGCGAGGCCAATGCCATACCGCCGAACATGCACCCGAAGGCAGGCTCGACCGTGCTCGTGCCCAAGCCACCGTCAGCGCCGGACAAGGACATTGGTCAGGATATCGCCGACAATGCGATGCTCGCGGTCGAGCCCGACGAGCCGCCGCGCAAGAAGATCACGATCAAGGTCGGCAAGCGCGACACCATCGACACCATCGCCAAGCGTTACAAAGTCAAGGTGGCCGAGATCAGGCACTGGAACGAGCTGAAGAATGACAAGCTCACGCCGGGCCAGTCGCTGAAGCTGGAAATCCGCCAGCCGAAAAAGACCAAAGGAAAAGGCAAGACAGAAAAGCCGGCCGACAAGCAACGGCCGACTCACGGCCCGTCAGAGCACAAGCGCGCGCAGCGCTGAATCAGCGACGGCGAAGCAGGCACGGCACTGACGGCGAGGCCGGTCAGGACGACGCCGTCAATTCCCTGAATTCCGCCGCTGACAGCAGCCGCTGCGTGTAGGCCTCACGCGGCGCGGACAGCACCTCGGATGTCAGGCCACTCTCCACCACCTGCCCGTCTTTCATCACGATCACCCGGTGCGCCATCGCGCGTATCACCGCCAGATCGTGGCTGATGAACAGATACGCAATGCCATGACGGCGCTGCAGCTCGGCCAGCAGCTCCAGCACCTGATACTGCACCGACACGTCGAGTGACGAGGTCGGCTCGTCCAGCAAGATCAGCGCAGGCTTCAATACCAGCGCGCGCGCAATCGCGATGCGCTGCCGCTGGCCGCCGGAAAACTCATGCGGATAACGCGTCATCATCTCCGGCGACAGACCCACTTCCGTCAGACCCTCTGATACCGCGCGGCGCAGCGCATCGCGCGAGAGCTGCGGCTGATGCAGCGCCAGCCCCTCGCCGACGATCTGCTCGATCGTGCGACGCGGCGACAGCGACGCGAACGGATCCTGAAATACCACCTGCATTTGAGCGCGCAGGGGGCGCAGGCTGGCGCTGGACATCTCGCTGACGCGCTGGCCATCGAAGGTGATTGCGCCCTCGGTCTGCGCGACCGACAGACGCAGCAAGGCCATGCCCAGCGTCGATTTGCCCGAACCGGATTCACCGACAATGCCCAGCGTCTCGCCGCGCGCCAGCGATACATCGGTGCGATCCACCGCGACGAACTCGCGCTGCCTGAACCAGCCTTGCGGAATGAAGAAGCGGCAGCGAAGATCTTTTGCGTCGAGCAGGGTCTGCGCTCCCGGCGCGGGGTCGGAGGCCATGCGCCGCGCATGGCTGGCCAGCAGCCGCTGCGTGTAGGCCTCGCGGGGTTGTGCAAACAAAGTGGCGGTATCGGCAGTCTCGATCAGCCTGCCCTGCTGCATCACGCCGACGCGGTCGGCAAAGCTGCGCACGAGATTCAGATCATGCGTGATCATCAGCACCGCCATCTGCTCGTCGCGCTGCAGCTGGTTCAAAAGCTCAAGGATCTGCACCTGTATCGTGACATCGAGCGCGGTAGTGGGCTCGTCCGCGATCAAAAGCTTGGGACGGCAGGCCAGCGCCATCGCGATCATCGCGCGCTGCCGCTGACCGCCGGACAGCTGGTGCGGATAAGACAGCGCTCGCCGCGCAGGCTCCGGGATGCCGGTCTTGTCCAGCAAGTCCACGGCGCGTTTAGCCGCCTCGCGCGCGGACAGTCCCTCGTGCAGCATCAGCACTTCCGCGATCTGATTGCCGATGGTGAACAGCGGATTCAGCGCCGTCATCGGCTCCTGAAAGATCATCGCGACATCCTTGCCGCGCAGACGGCGCATCGCGGCTTCGGATTTCTGCAGGATCGGTTCATCCTCGAACAGCAGCTGCCCGCTGATCTGCGCATCGGGCAACAGGCGCATCAAAGACAGCGCGCTGACGGTCTTGCCCGAACCGGACTCGCCGACCAGCGCAAATTTTTCACCGGCGCGGATCTCGAAGCTCACCTTGTCGACTACGGTGGCTTCACCGAACTGCACGGACAAATTCCGGACACTTAACAGGCTCATGCCTTCCTCCGCACATCCAGCGAATTGCGCAAGGCATCGCCGATATTCGTCAGCAGCAGCAGCGTGATCGTCAGCACCGCAAAGGTAGACAACGCGATCCACCAGGCATCGAGGTTGTTCTTGCCCTGCGCGAGCAGCTCGCCCAAACTGGGCGTCGACGGCGGCACGCCCAGACCCAGAAAGTCCAGACTGGTCAGCGCAAGGATCGCGGCGCTCATGCGGAACGGAAGGAAGGTGACGACCGGCGTCAGGCTGTTGGGCAGCACATGCCGCCAGATGATCTGCCGGTTCGACAAGCCCAGCGCTCTCGCGGCCTGCACATAATCGAGGTTGCGGTTGCGCAGAAAATCGGCGCGCACGTAATCGGACAGGCCCATCCAGCCGAACAGCGACAGCAGCAATAACAACAACAAGATGCTCGGCTCGAAAATCGATGCAAAGATGATCAGCAAATACAGTTCCGGCATCGAGCCCCAGATCTCCATGAAGCGCTGGAACAGCAGATCGGTCTTGCCGGCAAAGTAACCCTGTATCGCGCCAGTGATCACGCCCAGTGCCACGCCGGTGATCGTCAGCGCCAGTCCGAACAGGATGGACACCCGGAAGCCGTACACGAGGCGCGCAAACACATCGCGGCCCCGGTCATCGGTACCGAGCCAGTTGTCGCCGGTCGGCGGCGCGGGATTGGGCGATTTCGCAAAATAATTCAGCGTGTCGTAGCGATAGTGATTGATCGGGTAGATCGCCCAGTTGCCCGGCTTGCTGAATTGCTGCTGAATGAAAGGATCCAGATAATCCGCCGGAGAATCGAAATCTCCCCCGAAGGCCGTTTCCGAATAATCCGTGATGATCGGGAACATCAGCTGACCGTTGTAGCGGGCGACCAGCGGCCGATCATTCGAGATGATTTCCGCGCACAGGCTGAGCGCGAACAGCACCACGAAAATGACCAGGCTCCAGTAGCCGCGGCGGCTCTGCCGGAAGCGCAGCCAGACCCGGCGCGAGGGAGACACCGAGTGCGGCGCCGTGGGAAGAGAATCGGTCTTCATCGGGCAAGGCTTTCGAATTGCACGCGCGGGTCGGCCCACACGTAGCAGAGATCGCCGAGCAGCTTGACCACCAGACCGATCAGCGTGAACAAATACAGTGTGCCTAGCACCACCGGATAATCGCGGCGTACGACAGACTCATAGGACAACAACCCCAGCCCGTCGAGTGAGAACAAGGTCTCGATCAGCAGGCTGCCGGCGAAGAACGCCCCGATGAACGCCGCTGGAAAACCGGTCACCAGCGGTATCAGCGCATTGCGGAACACATGCTTGTACAGCACGGCGCGCTCCGACAATCCTTTGGCGCGCGCGGTCAGCACATATTGCTTGCGTATCTCTTCGAGGAAGGTGTTCTTGGTCAGCATGGTCATGACCGCGAACGAACCGGCGACCGACGCGGTGACAGGCAGCGTGATGTGCCACAGATAATCCTTGACCTTGCCGAACCAGGACAGCGTCTCCCAGTCATCCGAGGTCAGTCCGCGCAGCGGGAACCACTGCACGAAGCTGCTGCCCGCGAACACCACCAGCAGGAACACGCCCAGCACAAAACCGGGTATCGAGTAACCGATCAAAACGATGGTGCTCGTCACGCTGTCAAAACGGCTTCCCTCGCGCACGGCCTTGGCCACGCCCAGCGGCACCGAGATGAAATACGTGAGGAAGAAGGTCCACAGGCCGATGGTGATCGACACTGGCAGCTTGGATTTCACCAGTTCCCATACATCCTTGTGATGATAAAAGCTCTGACCGAGATCGAATTTCGCGAATCCCTTCAGCATGTTCCAGAAGCGCTCGACCGGCGGCTTGTCAAAGCCATACAGCGCCTTGATCTCCTCGACGCGCTCGGCATCGACGCCCTGCCTTCCGCGATATTCCGACGCGCCGCCGCCGGACGATTCCCCCGCGCCGGTCTGGCCCTTTTTCAGCTCGATCAGCGCCTGCTCGACCGGACCGCCGGGGACGAACTGGATCACTGCGAAGGTAATCGCGATCACGCCCAACAGGGTCGGGATCATCAGCAATGCTCGTTTCAGTATGTAGGACCAGAGGTTCATAAGCTTCCAGTATTTCACGGGCTGTGGATCCCGGCTTGCGCTGGGATGGCGACGTTGGGCAGGTCGCACTTTGGACCGTCATCCTGGCGAAAGCCAGGATCCATTGTCGTTATGCCCCAATCATCAATCCTTGCTACGTGCCCTCACCTGCCACCAGCTCGAAATCACATACGGATCCGCCTGATAATATTTTGGCGCGACCTTCGGTATGCCAAAACGATTGCGATACGCGACACGGTGCGTGGCCGAGTACCAGTGCGGCACGACGATGTGCTTGTGCAGCAGAACACGATCCAGCGCGCGCGACGCCGAGACCAGCTCAGAACGTGATTCAGCGCGCACCAGCGCGGTCACCAGCTTGTCGACCGCAGGGTCTTTCAGTCCCCAATAATTACTGGAGCCTTTTTCATCGGCAGCTTTCGAGCCCAGCATGTCGAACATCTCATTGCCCGGACTGGTCACATCGGGGAAACGCTGACTGGTCATGTCGAAGTCGAATTCTTCCATGCGCTTTTGCACCAGCGCGAAGTCCGCCGTGCGCTGGCTGACCCGGATGCCCAGCTTTTCAAGGTTGCGCACATAGACCGCAATGATGCGCGACAGCGCCGACTGATCATCCAGTATCTCGAAGCTGAACACCTCGCCTTTTGCGTTGCGCAGCGCACCGTCGCGGTACACCCAGCCCGCCTGCTTCAGCAACTCGCGCGCCTGCAGCAGATTGGCGCGCAGCGACGATGGCGCATCGGTTCTTGGTGGCACAGGCACCGGGCCGAACACTGCCGGGTCAAGCTGATCGCGCAGAGGCTCCAGCAGTTTCAGCTCCGCTTCCGACGGCGTTCCGCGCGCGGCGAGCTCGGAATTGCTGAAAAAAGAATCAATCCGTGTGTACTGGCTATAGAACAGTTGCCGGTTCATCCATTCGAAATCCAGCGCCAGCCCCAGCGCGCGGCGCACGCGCGCATCCTGAAACTGCGGCCGGCGCAGGTTCATCACGAAGGCCTGCATGCCCGCGCCATTCGAATGCTTCAGCGTGGTCTTGATGATCTCGCCGTTCTCGAACTTCGGCCCCTTGTACATGCGCGCCCAGTTCTTCGCGCGGTACTCGACGACGACATCGAATTCACCGGCCATGAAAGCTTCGAGCCGGGCGACATCGTCCTTGTAAAAGCGATAAACGATGCGCTCGAAATTGAACGCGCCGCGCCGTGATGGAATATCACTGCCCCAGTACGCCGGATTGCGCTTGTACGCAATCGAGCGTCCGAGATCGTATTTTTCGATCAGGTATGGCCCGCTGGCAATCGGCGTCACCAGCTGTATCTTGTCGAACGGCGTTCCCTGCGCCCATTTGCGCGAGAACACCGGCATGCCACCGACGATCAGCGGCAGTTCGCGGTTATTGGTCTTGAATTCGAAGCGCACGGTCAGATCATCCACCGCGACACACTGCTTCACATCCGCGAAAATCATCTTGAATTGCGGCGCCCCCCGGGCCATCAGCGTATCGAACGAATGCTTGACATCCGCGGCAAGCACCGGGTCGCCATTGTTGAACCGGGCTTTGGAATGAATGCGGAAGGTCATCGCCATCCGGTCCGGCGCAAGTGTCATGTCTTCGGCCAGCAGGCCGTACATAGTGGCCACTTCATCGGCCGAGCTGATCGCCAGCGACTCGAACATCAGGTTGGACACGCCGGCGGCGGCCACACCTTTCATCGAGAACGGATTGAATTTGTCGAAACTGCTGGCCGCGCCGGGATTGGCCAGATACAGCTCGCCGCCCTTGGGCGCATCCGGATTCAGGTATGCGAAATGCGCGAAGCCGGGCGGGTATTTCGGCGTGTCGTAAAGCGAAAACGCATGCGCCGCCCACGCGGCGGGCGCGCATGCCGAGGCAAAGGAGAGAACCGCACTGGCCAGGATCTTGATCATGAGTCCGATAGCGCAAGCAAAAACGCGTCAAGGATAGCGGTTTTCGGAAATCGGCGTGCCCACCATGGGTGCGCGGCGCAACCCACAGCGCAGGTCGTGCGGATTTGCCCGCCCCATACGGTAACGCCTACAATGGCGCGTTTTGGCCGGCAGCCCGCCGGCAACCCGGTTTGAAGGAGTCTCTGATGGCATTCTTGCAAGGCAAAAAAATACTGATCACTGGCGTGCTGTCCAACCGTTCCATCGCTTATGGCATTGCACAAGCCTGCCATCGCGAGGGCGCGGAACTGGCATTCACCTATGTCGGCGAGCGTTTCAAGGAACGCATCACCGAGTTCGCGAAAGACTTCGGCAGCTCGCTGGTATTCGATTGCGATGTCGGCAGCGATGAGCAGATCGAGGCCACCTTCACCGAGCTGCGCAAGTCATGGAATCAGCTCGACGGTCTGGTGCATGCGATCGGCTTTGCGCCGCGCGAAGCGATTGCCGGTGATTTCCTCGACGGACTGTCGCGCGAGAACTTCCGCATTGCGCACGATATCTCGGCGTACAGCTTCCCGGCCATGGCCAAGGCCGCGCTGCCGATGTTGTCGAACAACTCTGCGCTGCTGACGCTCTCCTATCTGGGTGCGCTGCGCGCCCTGCCCAACTACAACACCATGGGCCTCGCCAAAGCCTCGCTCGAAGCCAGCGTCCGTTATCTGGCCGAATCGCTGGGCAAGCGCGGCGTACGCGTCAACGGCATCTCTGCCGGCCCGATCAAGACACTGGCCGCGTCGGGCATCAAGGACTTCGGCAAGATCCTCAATTTCGTCAAAGAGAATGCGCCGCTGCGCCGCAATGTGACGATTGAAGACGTGGGCAATGCGTCGGCTTTCCTGCTGTCCGATCTGGCCGGGGGTATCACGGGTGAGATTACCTATGTGGATGGCGGGTTCTCGCAGGTGGTGGCGGGGATGGGGTCGGAGGAGTAATAACCCCTCGTTAATGGCTGTTCTTTTTGGTTGCCGGCTAGTCCAGAGGGCGTTTCGAATATTTCGAATATTCGTTTATTTCGTTTACACTTCCTCCGTGATGTTGTCTGAAGCCTCAAGCAGGCTGCCATGCCCCCACTCTCTCTCACCCATTCGTGGCCGACGGCCGAAGAAGTAGCCATCGCCCGCGAGAGCGGTCGCACGCTGTCCGCTTTCCTGCAGACCCGCGCGGATACCCGGCAGATCGAGATCTTCGACGACAACGGCGCGTCCCATCCGGTCCGCGTCCCTGTATCGGCGCTGCGGCTGCTCGTGGACGTCCTGACTGAAATCGGTGAGGGCAACGCGGTCAGCATCATCCCGATTCACGCCGAACTGACAACCCAGGACGCAGCGGACGTGCTCAACGTCTCGCGACCGTTCCTCGTGCAGCTGCTGGAGCGCGGCGAGATCCCGTTCCACAAGACCGGGACGCACCGTCGCGTCCGCTACCAAGACGTGATCGCGTACAGGGATCGGGTTGACGCTGAGCGCAGCAAGGCCCTGGATGCACTGGCCGAGCAAGCCCAGGCGCTCAGGATGGGATACGAATGAATGAGCTCGAACTTCACCGTCGTCTACGACGCTTGCGTGCTCTACCCGGCACCGTTGCGCGACCTGCTGATGCGCCTCGCACTGACCGATTTGTACCGGGCACGTTGGACGGACATGATCCACGCCGAGTGGACGCGTGACATTCTGAAGCAGCGGCCAGATCTGAGGCCCGCAAACACCCTTCTCCGATTTACCGTATAATCCGCCCCGCGCTGCAACATACGGCGCACCGCTGCACGCACACCCTGAGCAATATCCTGAAGCCCTCCCGCCTCCTGGTGCCGATTCACTGAGCACCGTCCCGGCGCAAAGCTTTTGTGCCGAAACTGTTACCCTTTTTGTACCCGTTTCGTTTGTTTCGCTGGTTGGCGTTGCTTTTCTATTTTTACGTATCCCGTCGCGGGCTCGCGCCTGCGCGCCGACTTTTTGAAAGACGAAACATGACCTTTGAATCTCTGGGCCTGCATCCGCTGATCCTCAAGGCACTGACCGATGCCGGCTACACCGAGCCCACGCCCGTGCAACAGCAGGCGCTGCCTGCCGCGATCGCCGGGCGTGACCTGCTGGTGTCGTCGCAGACCGGCTCCGGCAAGACCGCTGCCTTCATGCTGCCCTCGCTGCACAAGCTGGCCAGCGCGCCTGCGGAAACCTCGGGCAAGACGCCGAATCAGCTCGCGCAATCGGCGCGCTCGCGCGGCGAGCGTCCGCGCTTCATGCCGGCCCGCCCGAAAATGCTGGTGCTGACGCCCACGCGCGAACTCGCGCTGCAAGTCACCACCGCAACCGATAAATACGGCGTGCACATGCGCCGCGTGAAAGCCGTGTCCATCCTCGGCGGCATGCCCTACCCGAAACAGATGCAGCTGCTCGCGCGCAATCCTGAAATTCTGGTGGCCACGCCGGGTCGTCTGATCGACCATATGGAATCCGGCAAGATCGATTTCTCGGCACTGGAAATTCTGGTGCTGGACGAAGCCGACCGCATGCTGGACATGGGCTTCATCGACGATATCGAGCGCATCATCAGCAAGACACCCGAGACACGCCAGACCATGCTGTTCTCGGCCACGCTGGATGGCATGGTCGGCAATATGGCCCGCCGCATCACGAAAGATCCGCAGCTGATCCAGATCGCCAGCGCGGCTACCCGCCATGAGAACATCCAGCAGCGCGTTCACTTCGTTGACGATTTATCGCACAAGAACCGCCTGCTCGATCATCTGCTGCGCGATGCAGCGATCGATCAGGCTGTGGTTTTCACCGCGACCAAGCGCGATGCGGACAACATCGCTGACCGTCTGACGATTGCCGGCATTGCCGCTGCCGCGCTGCACGGTGACATGCATCAGGGCGCGCGCAATCGCACGCTGAACAGCCTGCGCCGTGGTCAGGTGCGCGTGCTGGTGGCGACCGATGTCGCCGCGCGTGGCATCGATGTGCCGGGCATCACGCATGTGTTCAATTACGATCTGCCGAAATTCCCGGAAGACTATGTGCACCGCATCGGCCGCACCGGTCGTGCCGGCCGTCATGGCATTGCGGTGTCACTGGTGAATCATGCCGAGGGCGTGCATGTGAAACGCATCGAGCGCTTCACCAAGCAATCGATACCGGTGGACATCGTCGAGGGCTACGAGCCGAAAAAATCCGCAGCGCCGGCCTCACGCCGTCCCGGCTGGCGTCCGGGTGATGGTCGTGGCGGCAAGCCCGGCAAACCCGGTCAGCGCAGCTTTGCCAAGCCCGGCAGCGCACCCCGCAAGGAAGGCGGTGGCTATCGCAGCGAACGCAATGACCGTGGCGATCGCGGCGCGCGGAGTGACACCCGTCGCGGCTGATACCGGCACCAGCAGATTTCATGGGCTCCCTCGGGAGCCCATGTCATTGTGAGATCAAGAGCTCTGAACAAGATCATGAATGCACCTCTGAAACTGACCTCGTTTTCCCATGGCGGCGGCTGCGGCTGCAAGATCGCGCCCGGCGTGCTCGCCGATATCCTGAAACAGACGAAGGGCTTTCCTGTGCCGCCGCAGCTGATGGTCGGGATCGAAACATCCGATGATGCAGCGGTCTACAAGCTGAACGATGAACAGGCGCTGATCGCGACGACGGATTTTTTCATGCCCATCGTCGATGATCCTTTCGATTTTGGCCGCATCGCCGCGACGAATGCGATCTCCGACGTGTATGCGATGGGCGGCACGCCGATCATGGCGCTGGCACTGGTCGGCATGCCGATCGACAAACTGCCGGTAGAGACGATCGGCAAGATTCTCGCCGGCGGCGAATCCATCTGCGCCGAGGCGGGCATTCCGATAGCCGGCGGCCACACCATTGATTCGGTCGAGCCGATCTACGGCCTGGTGGTGATGGGGCTGATTCATCCGTCCAAAGTGAAACGTAATTCGGAGGCTCAAGCGGGTGACGTGCTCATTCTCGGCAAGCCGCTCGGCGTCGGCATTCTGTCGGCAGCACTGAAAAAAGGCGCGCTGAATGCCGATGGCTATGCGTCGATGATTGCCAGCACGACCCGTCTCAACACACCGGGCAAGGAACTGTCGGCTATCGGCGGCGTACATGCGATCACGGATGTCACCGGCTTCGGCCTGCTCGGTCATGCGCGCGAGATGGCGCTGGGTTCTCAACTGCGGGTGAACATCGAATCCTCGCGCGTACCTTTCCTGCCGCAGGCAGAGGCGCTGGCAGCGCAAGGCTTCATCACCGGCGCCTCGAACCGGAACTGGGCCGGCTACGGCAAGGATGTGACACTTGCTGCCGGCATCGATGAGACACGACGGGCGCTGCTCTGCGATCCGCAGACCTCAGGCGGCTTGCTGGTCGCCTGCTCTGCTGAATCGGCCTCGCAGGTGCTGCAGGCATTCCATCAGCTCGGTTTCATGCAGGCGACTGACATTGGTTCGCTTGCCCAGGGCTCGCCGGCGGTCGTGGTAACTGCCTGAAGCCTGCCAGACGTACCCCGGTGCGCTGCCAGCAGGCGTCGGGGTGAAAAAAATTCCGGTAGGTGACTCGCGCATGACCCGGCGCCGTCAGACTCGACGAACCACGCAGCACCTGCTGGCCCAGCATGAATTTTGCGTTGTACTCTGCGGCGGCACCTGTCATCGGACGAAATCCGGGGTAACACGCGTACGCGCTCGATGTCCACTGCCAGCACTCTCCATACAGGTCGTCGAAACGGTCAGGCCGAGTGCGAACCGCATGTTCCCATTCCTGCTCGGTCGGCAGACGCGCTCCGCGCCATCGCGCGTAGGCATCGGCTTCGTAGTATGACAGGTGACACACCGGCGCCTCGGGCAGCAGTGTCCGCATGCCGTGCAGGGAGAATTCGCTCCATCGGCTGCCGTTACGATGCCAGTAGAGAGGATGTTCCCGCTGTCCTGCCTCAACCCAGTCCCATCCCTCAGCAAGCCAGACTCGCGGCATCTGATAACCGCCGCGCTCGATGAAGTCGAGATACTCCCGGTTGGTCACCAATGACGACGCCATCCGGAAGTTTTCCAGCCAGACCCGATGCGACGGACATTCATTGTCGAAGCCAAAGCCCAGCCCTGCATGACCGACATACGCAAGGCCGCCATCGACATCGATCCATTGCATCGGCCGCGACGCTCGCGAATCCTCCGGCCGCGACAGCACCGCAGGCCGCACCGGGTTCACGGACATCAGCGCCAATACGTCGGTGAGCATCAGCTCCTGATGCTGCTGCTCATGCTGCAAGCCGACGTCGATCATCACCCGGGCCTCCGGCGGCACGTCTTCCTTGCCAAGCCAGTCCAGCAGCACGTGATCGACCTGCTCACGCCAGCGCAAAACCTCCGCCATCGCCGGTCGTGTCAGCAAGCCCCGCTGCGCGCGGGGAAACGGCCTGCCAAAATACTGGTAATAAGAATTCCACAATGCCCGGAAAGCGGGATCGAACGGTTGATAGCCTTCACAGTGGGGCTCAAGTACCAGGTTTTCGAAAAACCAGGTGGTATGCGCAAGATGCCATTTGACCGGGCTGGCATCCGGCATCGCCTGTGCAGCGCAATCTTCATCGCTCAGACCCTCTCTGAGCGCCACCGAGCGGGCGCGGACCTCAGCAAACCGATCGCGCAATGCAGAGTAAATAGCTTTCATCGTCATCCGTCCATCGATGCAGCATCTCAAAACCCGATGAGTGCAGCAGATCGTCAGCATCGGGAATCGTGTATTTGTAGCTGTGCTCGGTGATAATCAACTCGCCTTCGTCGAAATGACGCCGCGCGCCCGGCCAGCACACCATCTGCGCACGCTGCGAGACCAGTGACATCTCTATCCGGCTATGCCTGTGATCAAATACCGCGCGATGCCTGAATTGCCGTACATCGAAATCCGCGCCTAGCGCCTGATTGACATTTCTCAGCAGGTTAAGGTTGAAGCACGCGGTCAGTCCGAGCGCATCGGCATAGGCCGCTTCCAGCATTGGAACCGGCTTGACCAGATCAACACCCGCCAGCAGCAACCGTTCCTCCGTCGTCTTGTGTCCTGCCCCTGCAAGGCCGCGCAAGAAGCGCTGTGCGTCATCGGGAGAAAAATTCCCGATGGATGAACCAGGATAAAAAAACAGCGGTCGCTCGCAGCGCATGCCATCAGGCCACTGCACACCGGAAGAAAAATCCGTGACGTAGGCAGTGACCGCAATGCCCGGAAAATCGCGCGCCACCGCCTGCGCTCCTGCGACCAAGCAATCTCTGGATACATCGATGGCAAGGTAAGCTGCGGGAGGAAGCGAGGACAGCAGGCGTGCTCCCTTTTTACAATCCCCTGCCCCCAGATCGACCAGCATGTCAGTTGCAGAGACAAGTCTGGCGATGTGCGCTGCATGACGGGACATTAACGCCGCCTCGGTTCGCGTCGGGTAATACTCCGGCAGCTCGGTGATCGCGGCGAACAGCAGCGAGCCCAGCGCATCGTAGAGGTAGCTGCACGGTATCGAGGCAGGCCGTGCCGTCAGCCCCTCTGACAGCTGCTGGCGAGCCCGCGACTGAAGTTCCGCAGACCTCAGCCGGGGGTCGATGATCAGACGTGCGCTCATGCTGGCGGCTACCTGCGTGGCAAACCCGTCTGCGCTGCAAGGCGCATACCAGCAATCATTCTGGCAATGTCTGCATGCGCCGGGAACGATTGTTACACTGCCAGCATGACGACTTTTGACACCTCGGTTCTGGAATGCCGGCAACTGGCCAAATCCTATGGCGGACGCACGGTGCTCTCCGCAATTGATCTGCACCTGAAAGCCGGTGAGTACGTTGCGATCATGGGCGAATCTGGCGTCGGCAAGTCAACGCTGCTGAACCTGATTGCCGGAGTGGATACCCCCGATGGCGGGGAGGTAAAGATAGCCGGCGTGCCGCTCAACGGTTTGAACGACCAGCAAGCCACGCTGCTGCGACGTGAGAAACTCGGCTTCATCTTCCAGGCCTTCCATCTGCTGCCGCATCTGACCATCGCCCAGAACATCGCGCTGCCGCTGCTGCTGAATCAGCGACCCGCAGACCGCGCTGACGCGCTGCTGGAGGCCGTGGGTCTCTCCGGCCGGGGACACGACTTTCCCCGACAATTGTCTGGCGGAGAGATGCAGCGCGTCGCCATCGCGCGCGCGCTCGTGCACCGGCCGCGCCTGCTGCTGGCCGACGAGCCGACCGGCAATCTCGATCCGGATACGGCGCGCGATATTCTTCAATTGCTGAGACGCGAAATCAGCAGCAGCGGCGCCTCGGCCATCATCGTCACGCACTCACCCGCCGCTGCCGCCAGCGCCGACCGCGTGCTGCTGCTGGGCCGCGACGGACTGCGGCAGATCGATGCGCCTGCTGTGCGCAGCGCATGAGCCTCGGTCTGCACGCTAAGGGCGTTCGCGTCCTGCATCGCTGGCTGCTGGCCAGCGAATGGCGCGCGCATCCGGTGCGCGCGCTGGTCGCGCTGGCCGCGATTGCGCTCGGCATCGCGCTCGGTTTCGGCATTCATCTGATCAATGATGCGGCCTTCAGCGAGTTTTCTGCGGCAGCGCGCAGCCTGTCGGGCAATGCCGATCTGCAGGTGCGCGGCAAGGGGGTCCGTGTTGATGAGCGCCGTTATGCCGACATCGCTGTGCTGCCCGACGTCGATGTCGCGGCGCCGGTGCTGGAACTGGATCTCGCGGTTCCCGGACAGCGAACGCCGCTGAAAATTCTGGGCATCGATGGTTTTCGCTCAGCGGCAATCACGCCGGACTTGCTCGGCGTGCCAGAGGAAGGCAAACCTTTCGACAGCCTGATGGCCGATACCGTGTTCCTCTCGCCAGCGGCTCTGCAGTGGCTGAAACTGAAAACAGGCGACACGCTCAGTGTGATCAGCGGCGCATCGGTGGTGAATCTGCGGATCGCAGGCACACTGGTTCGCGCGCGCGCAGGACAGCGGCTGGCCGTGATGGATATCGGCAGCGCGCAGTGGCAGTTTGACCGGATCGGACAGATCTCCCGCATCGACCTGCGGCTGCAGCCGGGCGCGCGCATCGAGTCGGTAGAAGCCGCCATCGCGCGCCTCGATCCGTCGCTCACGGTGATCGAGCAGGAAGATCAGGACCGGCGCACGGCGACCATGTCGCGGGCGTACCGGGTCAATCTGAATGTGCTGGCGCTGGTGGCGCTGTTTACCGGCGCTTTCCTTGTGTTCTCCACTCAGGCTCTGTCCGTGCTGCGCCGGCGTCCGCAATTCGCGCTGCTGCGCACGATGGGCATGACGCGCAATGAGCTCTTGCTGCAGGTGCTGGCAGAAGGCGCAACGCTGGGCGCAGCAGGATCTCTGCTGGGACTCTTCATCGGCTATGGTCTGGCGGCGCTCGCACTGTCGCTGTTCGGCGGTGATCTGGGCGGCGGCTACTTCCCCGGCGTGCAGCCTTCGCTGAACATCGATGCTGTCGCCTCGCTGCTCTTCTTCGCGGCCGGGGTGGGCGTCGCGCTGCTGGGAAGTCTGTCGCCTGCGCTGGAAGCGGCGCGCGCGCGACCGGCGGCGGCGCTGAAGGCGGGCAGCGAGGATCTCGCGCTCGCACCCCTGTCGGTGCCATGGCCCGCACTGGCGATGATCCTCGCCGGCGCGCTGTTCACCCGGCTGCCGCCTGTGGGCGGTCTGCCCGTGTTCGGCTATCTGGCCATTGCGCTGCTGCTGGTCGGCAGCATTGCGCTGATGCCCAGACTCGCGGCGATCGCATTTGCTCGGCTCGCGAAACGGCTCGAGAATCAGCGCTTCGGTCCGCTGGCCTCACTCGCCCTGTCGCGGCTGGCCAATGCGCCGAACCAGGCGGCGATCGCGCTGGGCGGCGTGCTTGCCAGCTTCGCGCTGATGGTGGCGATGGCGATCATGGTGTCGAGCTTTCGCGTGTCGGTCGATGACTGGCTGCGACATCTGCTGTCGGCCGATTTGTATGTGCGCGTGATGAATGGCGGCGAAGCCGGGCGCCTTACCGCCGGCGAGCAGCAGTCCATGGCTTCCCTGCCCGCCGTGGCGCGCATGGAAGTGACGCGTCATCAGCCGATCACGATCGATCCTGCGCGTCCGCCAGTGGCGCTGATCGCGCGCAGCATTGATGCGAAAGCGCCGGAGCGCGCGCTGCCGATGGTGAGTGAGCCGGCGAGCGACACGCCGATCATGCAGGGAAAACCGGTGTGGGCTTCCGAGGCGATGGTGGATCTGTACGGCTGGCAGCCGGGCCAGCAGGTGCAGCTGCCAGTTGATGGCAAGCTGCACACGTTCAGCGTCGCTGGCATCTGGCGCGATTATGCGCGGCAGTCGGGAGCGGTGATGATGCGTATCGACGATTACCGGCATCTGAGTGGCGACGACAGCGCCAATGATGTTGCGCTGTGGGTAAAACCTGATGTGCCAGTGTCTGCGCTCCGGCAGCAGGTCGATGCGCTGCCTTTCGCGGCCTCGCTGGAACAGGCCGAACCCGGAGAGATCCATGCGATCAGCCTGAAGATTTTTGATCGCAGTTTCATCATCACCTATCTGCTGGAAGGTGTGGCGATCGTGATCGGATTGTTCGGGGTGGCATCGACGTTCTCCGCGCAGACCTTGTCGCGCGCGAAAGAGTTCGGAATGCTGCGTCATCTGGGCATCACGCGCGGACAAATACTGGCGCTGCTGGCGGGCGAAGGCGCGTTGCTCGCTGCGCTGGCGATCATCGCGGGCTTTGCGCTCGGTGCCTGCATCAGCCTGATACTGGTGTTCATCGTCAATCCGCAATCCTTTCACTGGACGATGGAACTTCACCTGCCCTATGCGCTGCTGGCGACGGTGGCCGGCGTGCTGCTGGTGTCGGCATCGCTGACGGCACTGGCCTCGGGACGCATCGCAGTCTCTGGCAGCGCGGTACGCGCGGTGCGGGAGGATTGGTGAGATGCTGAACAGAATCCACGCGCCGCGCTGCGCCGTTCTGGTGTTGTTCTTTCTGCTGGCATCCTTTCTGCCAGCATCGAACGCAGCGCCGCCGGTGCTCAGCGAAGTCCGCCCATCGGCAACACTCAGCTTCCCGCGCGACTATGGCGCACATCCGGATTTCCGCACTGAATGGTGGTACGTGACTGGCTGGCTGAATACGCCAGACAACCGGCCGCTCGGATTTCAGGTGACCTTCTTTCGCTCCGCCACCGATCATGACGCAAACAATCCCAGCCGCTTCGCGCCAAAGCAGCTGATCGTCGCGCATGCCGCGCTGTCAGACCCCGATAGCGGCAAGCTGGCTCATGATCAAAAAATCGCGCGCGCAGGGTTCGGTCTGGCGCAAGTCAGCGAGGCGACGACGGATGTGAAGCTGCACCAATGGACAATGCAACGACAGAATGACGGACGCTATGTCGTCAGACTGCCCGCCAGAGAATTCACGCTGTCGCTGACGCTAACCCCAACGCAGCCGCTGATGCTGCAGGGAGACAAAGGCTATTCGCGCAAGGGCCCGCACCGCTCGCAGGCAAGCTACTACTACAGCGAGCCGCACCTGAAGGTGGACGGCACCGTCATCCGTAAAGGCAAGCCCGTGCATGTCAGTGGCACCGCGTGGCTGGATCATGAATGGTCAACGACCGTGCTCGACCCACGCGCGGTCGGCTGGGACTGGGTCGGCGCGAACCTCGACGATGGCAGCGCGCTGATGGCTTTTCGCATACGCAGCAAGGATGGCAGCGCGTTGTGGCAGCATGCAGCCTTGCGCACTCGTGAAGGCAAAATGCGGCAGTACCGCGGAGACGAGATCCGCTTCACGCCGCTGCGCCACTGGCGTTCGCCGCGCACCGGCGCCAGTTATCCTGTGGGCATGCAGATCGATACCGGCGATGTCAGCAAGAAGAATGACAACATCCAGTGGATACTGCAACCGCTGCAAGATGACCAGGAACTCGACTCGCGACAATCGACCGGCGCGGTCTACTGGGAAGGCGCGGTGCGCGTGCTGCGCAACGGCCAGCCTGCGGGACGCGCCTACTTTGAAATGACCGGCTACCTGAAAGCCCTGAAACTATGAGAACCCAGCTGGCCGACCGACCCGCCTCCCAAAGCGGCCTGAAAACCCTCGCAGGTCTGTTGCCTTTTCTTGCGCCTTACCGCCGCCGTGTGGTCATCGCGGGCATTGCGCTGGTCATTGCCGCCGGTGCGACGCTGGCAATGCCGTACGGTTTTCGTCAGCTGATCGATCTTGGCTTTTCCTCCGACGGCGCTGCGCAGGCCACCAGCGTCAATCTGACCTTTCTCGCGCTGTTCGGCATCGCCTGCGTGCTGGCCGTTGCAACGGCCGCTCGCTTCTACTCGGTATCCTGGCTGGGCGAGCGTGTGACTTCGGATATTCGTCGCGCAGTGTATGCGCATGTGCTGAGGCAAAGCCCGGAATTCTATGAGGTGACCCAGACCGGCGAGGTGCTGTCCCGTCTCACCACGGATACCACGCTGATTCAGACGGTCGTCGGCACCAGTATTTCGATGGCACTGCGCAATCTGCTGTTACTGGCGGGTGGTTTGCTGATGATGTTCTTCACCAGCGTGAAACTGTCGGCCATCATCATTGTCATGCTGCTCTCGGTGATCATTCCGATTGTGCTGATCGGCCGGCGCGTGCGCAAGCTGTCGCGCGCCTCGCAAGACAGGATCGCCGATGCGTCCGGGCTGGCGGGCGAGCGCCTGAATGCGATCAATGTGGTGCAGGCCTTTGCGCACGAGGCGCTGGAGGCGGCGCAATTCGGCAGCGCAGTCGACCGTGCATTCGCCGCCGCCATCGACCGCGTGCGCGCCCGCGCGCTGCTGACGGTGACGGCCATCCTGCTGGTGTTCGGCGCCATCGTGTTCGTGCTGTGGCTGGGCGCGCATGCGGTGATCGAAGGCCGCATGAGCGCGGGCGAGCTGGGACAATTCATTTTGTATGCGGCCATCGTCGCCGGGGCCATTGGCGCATTGTCCGAAACGCTGGGCGATGCGCAGCGTGCTGCGGGCGCGAGCGAGCGCTTGCTGGAACTGCTGGCGGAGCGCTCGCCCATTATGTCGCCCGCTGCTCCGCTCGCGCTGCCGAACCGTACCTCGAATGGTTCGCGACTGGAAATGGCGACAGTGAGTTTCCGCTACCCTTCGCGCCCGGATCAGCCGGCGTTATCCGACTTTTCGCTGCTGGTGCAGCCCGGCGAAACCATTGCGATCGTCGGCCCGTCCGGCGCAGGCAAGACGACCTTGTTCCAGCTGCTGCTGCGCTTTTATGATCCGCAGCACGGACGCATACTGCTCGACGGTATCGATATCCGTCAACTGAATTTGCAGACCCTGCGTGAGACGATAGGCATCGTGCCGCAGGATACGGTCGTCTTTTCGGCAGATGCGATGGAAAACATCCGGTATGGCCGGCCCGACGCCACCGATGACGAAGTGATCGACGCTGCCCGACAGGCAGCCGCGCACGAGTTCATCGAAAGACTGCCGGATGGCTACCGGTCTTTTCTGGGCGAGCGTGGTGTAAGACTGTCGGGCGGGCAGCGGCAGCGCATCGCCATCGCGCGCGCCCTGCTGAAAAACCCGCCCTTGCTGTTGCTGGATGAGGCGACCAGCGCGCTCGATGCAGAGTCGGAACGGCTGGTGCAGCATGCGCTGGAAGCTGCAATGGTCGGCAGGACCACGCTGGTGATCGCGCACCGTCTGGCCACGGTGCAGCGCGCGACACGCATCGTGGTGATGGAACACGGACGCATCGTGGAAACCGGCACCCATGCGGAACTGGTGGAGTCAGGCGGTCTGTATGCGCAGCTGGCAGCGCTGCAATTCAACGATCACTGAATGAAAATCGTCGCGAGCGGCCTGAGATGGCGGCACAGGTTCTGCTTGCCTCCGGCAGTGACTGCTGTACGACACCCCGACAACAAGCCCGGGCCACGCCGAGAGCTTTCCCGGCCGACCAAGCTACAATAGTCGCCTCCCCGGAGTTAACTCATGCGCCAATACCTGGATTTCATGCGCCATGTGTACGAACATGGCACCATCAAAACCGACCGTACCGGCACGGGCACGCGCTCGGTCTTCGGTTATCAGATGCGCTTCGACCTGCAGGAAGGCTTCCCGCTGGTCACCACCAAGAAGCTGCACCTGAAATCCATCATTCATGAACTGATCTGGTTTCTGGCCGGATCGACCAATATCGGCTACCTGAAAGAGAACGGTGTATCGATCTGGGACGAGTGGGCCGATGCGAACGGCGATCTGGGGCCGATCTACGGTTTTCAGTGGCGCTCGTGGCCCAAGCCGGATGGCGGGCATATCGACCAGATCACCCAGCTGATCGAACAGATCCGCAGCAATCCGGACTCGCGCCGCCTGATCGTCTCCGCATGGAATGTATCCGACATTCCGCAGATGAAGCTGCCGCCCTGCCATGCTTTTTTCCAGTTCTATGTCGCCGACGGCAAGCTCTCCTGCCAGCTGTATCAGCGCAGCGCGGACATCTTCCTTGGGGTGCCGTTCAACATTGCATCCTACGCACTGCTGACGCACATGATGGCTGAGCAAACCGGTTTGCAGGTCGGTGATTTCGTCTGGACAGGCGGCGACTGTCATATCTATTCGAATCATTTCGAACAGGTGCAGGAACAGCTGTCGCGCAAGCCCTTCCCGCTGCCGAAACTACTGCTGAAACGTAAGCCGGATTCCATCTTCGACTACCGCTTCGAGGACATCGAGATCGACGGCTATGAATCTCACCCGGCGATCAAGGCACCGGTCGCGGTATGAGCGCGCTACGCCGCCGGGTAAATGTGTCGAGGCCGCATGGCAGGCGGCTCACATCACAAAATCCGCCGCGCTGAGCGCTTTGACGCCGCTGATGATCAGCTCCAGCGGCGCGAGGTGATCGTCCGCCACATCCGCCTGCACAACGGTCATCCCGTTCTCGACCCAGTACACCACTTTGCCCGTCATCGCCGCTGCCTGCGAGCGACCAGACACCAGACTGCCCCATTCGAACGCCTGATTGCCCTCCAGCGAAGCATCCGCGTCGACCGCTGACAGATCGATCCGGTCTTCATTCAGCGAGAAGTCCTCAATCATGTCGCCACTGCCCAGAGGACTGTCGCTCACCGCCGCAAACACAAACACGTCCGCGCCGCTGCCTCCGCTGAGCTGATCGGCGCCGGCACCGCCCTGGAGCCAGTCGCCGCCTGAGCCACCCTCCAGACTGTCATTGCCTGCGCCGCCATGAAGCCAGTCATCCAGCTCGTCCCCGAACAGATCGTCATCTTCCTCCTGGCCCATCAGCACATCGTGCCCACTGCCTCCGACCAGACTGCCAGAACCTGTCTGCTTGTCCTGGCCCTCGCTGCTGCTCTGATCCTGGTTAGGGTTCAGATTTTCTGTCGGATCTTCCGGGTTGGCCACAAACAGCGCCGCCCCCCGATACAGCTTCGTATTCGTGTCACCCACCGTGCGCGCCAGAAACACATAATGCGACCAGTCCAGCTCGCTGTCGGTATCGGTGAAATTCGTGCGCCCGAACACCGTATCCGCCTCACCGCTCAGCGTGCCGTCATACTGTTCTTCCGACAGCAGCCCCAGATGGTCGCCCGCCCATGGCACGCCTGCAATACCTTGCTCACCCTGAGCGCTGTCACCCAGACCGATGATTCCGGTTAATCCCTCAGTATCGGCGCCATTGGCCGCAAAGAAATCGATCGAGGTGCCGCCCTGCACCAGATTCACTGCCAACGCGTCTTCGGTCGTGCTCCCCATCGGCCAGGCTTGTCCCGCATAGGAGCCTGAAGCACCCGCGACAAAGCTCTTGTTCGGTCCGTAGACCGCCCAGGTACCCAGACCCAGCGCGCCCGGCTCGTAGAGCATCAGAATGCCGCCGGCCGGAATGGCGATCTGATTCAGCGCCTCGCCACTGGCATCCATCGTCAACCCGGTCAGCTCGCCCAGCGAGATCGTCGTCAGGCTGCCATCCGGCCCCACGATCTCCAGCGTCAGCGTCGCCAGAGCAGCGGCGCCAATGGCCTCGTCCGAGGTGTTCAACAGTTCGATCGACGCTGCACCCACCAGAATCCGGTTCGGCGCGTCACCATTGTCGGTATAAACATTGCGAACTACCGCGCCGTTTTGCATCGAGATCTCGTTGATCATCAGATGGCCATCGAGTGAGCCAGGGCCGCCCACCATGACGGTCGCCTTGGCGCCATACAGATCCAGTCCATCCGACAGCAAGTACCCGAATTCGACGGTGCCCATGTAGCCGTCGGGCGCATCCATCACAAAACTGCCATCGGATTGCACGATCAGGCTGATTCCTCCCGACAAAGTCAACGATGCCTCTCCGTTGTCCATCATCACCCAGGTAACGGGAGCACCAGAATCCAGTGGGGTGTCGGAGATGCCTGTGATGATCAGAGAATCGCCATCGACATCTGAATCTGCTGTTTCATTGCTGACATGTACCCGAAAAATCAGTCCGTCAGATACGCTGATGTCAAGCACAGAACCCTCATCATTTTCATAAAAATAGACATCGTCATGGCCGTGCGGCGGTTCATTTTTTCCAAAGATCTGAATAAAAACTTCACCAGTATCGCTGCCCGTCACGCCATTGCCGACCGAATAATCAAAAGACAGATACAAAGGCTCGCCTGATTTCAGATAGTCCAGCGCCGACCCCTGAAAATAAACATGGCCCTGCTCGTTAATCTGCAAAAAATTTCCAGGAAAATTCGTGGTTCCCGTCAGCCTGAGCCGCGACGGATCGACATCCAGATCATTGTCGAACAGCTTGTATACCGGCTCGGACATATCCACAAGGTCGAGATAAACCGTGAAGGCATCGTCGATCGCCGTAGGTTTATCGTTCGGCCCCAGCACCTGAATGATCAGTTGCTGCTCAGCCGAGGCACCGGCCTCATCAACCACCTGATAGGTAAAAATTTCATAGGTCGGGTCGACCGTATCCGACACGGGCTCAATCAGTTGAGCGGCAGCTTTGTTAGCCGTGTAGGTATAGTCGCCAGCGGCATACACCGTGAGCCAGCCGTAGGCGCCCTCCAGCATCAACGATTCAAAGGGCGAGGGATTTTGTGAAGTGAAGCTGACGACTGTCTCACCAAAACCTATGGCACCGATACGGAACGAGTCATTGACATCCACATCATAATCATTGAAGAGCAGTCCGGAGACTGAACCGCTGACACCAACCGCCGAATGACCGACATAGACAAGGTCGTGGTCTGCGGTGAGCGTCGGCGCATCATTTTCTCCCAGGATCAGCACCTGAATGGCCTGTGTACCGATGTAAGGCTGCTGATCTGTTCCGGTGATCACATAGCTCAGCGTAATCTCATCGCCGTCGCTCATCGATTGGAAATTCGTCAGAGAAGTCTGAGTATTCAGCCCGACAACATAGCGCGTGGTCCACACCCCATCCGCAGACTCCGTCTGCTCGATCAATTCAACGAAGGGCGTGACGAACGTTGCCCAAATAACCGCATCAAAGAAAATACTCTGATTTTCCTGCGACGAAATACTGAAACCCTCATAAAAAATCCCGATTTGCGGAGAGCCCTCACTGAACGATTCGATAGAAAAGCTACCCAGTATTGTTTTCTCGTAAGGTCCATTTTCTACCGGCGCTGCGCCACCGATGACTGCCAGACCCTCATCGAGGAAAAAAACATCAGTCTGCATCGGTATCAGGAATTTGATTTCCGGGTCAGGGAGAATTTCAATCGTCAATTCTCCCCAACCAGCATCGACCACCTCGTTGATCGCCGAGTATTGAAAAACATCGGTCAGCCTGTCGCGAGAGTAGCGGTACTCGGGGAATGGGACATATCCGTAATTTCCCTTGCAGTCGAATGTCAGCGTGCCATATTGCCCCGCGATGGTAGCGAGTGAACCATCGGGCAGCACGCCTACCGTATTCTGAAGCGTGGAACTCATGGACAGAACGGTCATTGCGCCTTGCGAGTCAGGATCCACATCATTGTCCAGCACACTGCCAGCACCGGATACCTCCAGCACATGACCTTCCACGACGGTAGCAGTATCGGGATTCAGAAAAATCGGATGCTCGACACCATCGATGATCAGCTCAGAGACCGGACTGGTCAGAGTCGTCGTGCCATCCGTGATCGTTGAATAAAACTGAACAGTGATCCTGTCTCCGGGCCGCAAAAATCCGAAATCAATTTCCGAAATACTCAGCTGCGTGACCGTTGACTGAAATTTCTCGAAGATCGTCGCATACTCGTCATAGACAGCCAGATCTTCCGGCAACAGGTTGGACACGATGTTGTAATACGTGGTGACCTGAGCGACCGCGTTATTGTCTATGAAGGTCACTGTGGCTGAAGGAAATGGCAGCAGGAGCGGAAAACTCTGGTTTTGCTGCAACCACGTGTCCTCATCGAACCAATAGGAGACTGAGCTGCTAAAAACGACTTCGAGCGGATCATACATGCCATGAACCGTCATCGTCACCTGCCCCACCGCGGATTCATCGAGATCGTTTATCTCCCGGTAGTACAACACATCGCCAGCGGTCTGCCCGCTCGCCAGCTTTTTGCTGGCCAGCCCGCTGGCGACATAAGTCAATCCTCCATCGCTCTGCACCGTCCATTGTCCATAGAGCGATGTTAAAGTCATGTCCGTCTGGATGCTGTCCGGACTAGCGCCCACCCCGGTCACCTCCAGAGAGAACCCGTTCCCACCCGGTACTGCCTCATCATTCTCCAGCACGCCCGGCGAATTCGTCAGAGCATCGGTCACGATCAGCTGGAACTGCCCTCCTGCAGACACCTGATAGCTATCGGGCACCGGCACAGGGGATAGGGATACACTGAAAATTGACGTGCTCATGAAGCTCCCTTGCAGTTTGTTTTTGTCATTAGCAAGCTTGCGTCCACGGGGTATGCCGGACAATAGTACAAATGCACTAACCCCGGTCCGGCGCAGCGCAAACCCATCGCAGAGTCGATCGGCAAGCCGTCAGGGCCTACGGTCAGGGCGCGGATAAAACTCGAAGTACAGGGCCCGAACTCTGGGTTCTTGATCACTGCCGGGTCGTTTCCGGATCGTTCATTCCCGGGGGCCTGTTTTGGATCTCCGCTAACATGTGGCTACTTATCGCGGAATTTCTGAAACCAGACGATCAGACCGACCCTCCCCCTCCTCATGACTACCGAACTCTCACTCATCGTCGCCACCGAGCGCAGCCGTGGCATCGGCATACGCAACACCCTGCCCTGGCGCCTGCCGGAAGACCTCGCCTTCTTCAAGCGCACGACCACCGGACACACGATCATCATGGGTCGCAAGACCTTCGACTCCATCGGCAGGCCACTGCCGAACCGTCGGAACATCGTGGTCACGCGCAACCCTGACTGGTCACACCCCGGCGTTGAGACGGCCGGTTCACTGCAAGACGCTATCAGTATGGCTGGAGATGGCGAGGCCTTCGTGATCGGCGGTGCGCAGATTTATATCGAGTCGCTGCCGCTGGCCTCGAAACTGATCGTCACCGAGATCGATGCGGATATTGAATGTGACGCTTTCTTTCCGGCGATCGATCCCGCGGTCTGGGCTCAGGTGTCCCGTGAAGTCCATCATTCCGACAGCGCCGGCCTGGATTACGCTTTTGCTATCTACCAGCGTCGCTGATCTCCGGCTTCCCTGAGTGCCCGAGCGCGCGCCGGGCACCCGCACGCCGCCAACGACGGGTGCCGATATGCGGCGCGGGTGCATCCTGCCGGAGTCATCTTTCCCCCATCGCCCCTCATATCTGCGACAATCCCGCTTTCGTTTTTTTCGGTCACCGCCCAGACCGCTTGCCCGCCGCAGGAGAATCCATGAAATTCCGCTTCCCAATCGTCATCATTGATGAGGACTTCCGCTCCGAGAACACCTCCGGGCTGGGTATCCGCGCGCTGGCGGATGCGCTGGAGAAGGAAGGCATGGAAGTCGTTGGCGTGACCAGCTATGGCGACCTGTCGCAGTTCGCCCAGCAGCAGTCACGCGCATCGGCCTTCATCTTGTCCATTGATGATGAGGAATTCGGCGGCGGCACCCCGGAAGAAACGGAGGATGCGCTGAAGTCGCTGCGCGCATTCGTGGAAGAGATCCGCTACAAGAATGCCGACATCCCGCTCTACCTGTACGGCGAGACCCGGACCTCGCGCCATATCCCGAACGACATCCTGCGCGAGCTGCACGGCTTCATTCACATGTTCGAGGACACGCCGGAGTTCGTCGCCCGCCATATCATCCGCGAGGCGCGCTCTTATCTGGACGGTCTGGCGCCGCCCTTCTTCCGCGCGATGGTGCACTACGCTCAGGATGGCTCTTATTCCTGGCACTGCCCCGGACACTCCGGCGGCGTGGCCTTCCTGAAATCCCCTATCGGCCAGATGTTTCATCAGTTCTTTGGCGAGAACATGCTGCGCGCCGACGTCTGCAACGCGGTCGAAGAGCTGGGGCAGCTGCTCGACCACACCGGGCCGGTCGCTGCGTCCGAGCGCAACGCGGCGCGCATTTTCAATGCCGATCATTGCTACTTCGTGACCAATGGCACCTCGACCTCGAACAAGATGGTCTGGCACTCGACAGTGGCGCCCGGCGATATCGTCGTGGTGGACCGCAACTGCCACAAATCGGTGCTGCACTCGATCATCATGACCGGCGCGATCCCGGTGTTCCTGATGCCGACCCGTAACCACCTTGGCATCATCGGCCCGATCCCGGTCGAGGAATTCAGGATGGAAAACATCATGAAGAAGATCGAGGCGAATCCCTTTGCCCGCGAGGCAAAGAACAAGAAGCCACGGATCCTGACCATCACACAATCGACGTATGACGGCGTGATCTACAACGTCGAGACGATCAAGCAGATGCTCGATGGCGAGATCGATACCCTGCATTTCGATGAAGCCTGGCTGCCGCATGCAAGCTTCCATGATTTTTACAAAGACATGCACGCGATCGGCAAGGACCGCCCGCGCGCCGAAAAGTCACTGATCTTCTCTACGCAATCGACGCACAAGCTGCTGGCCGGTTTGTCACAGGCATCGCAGATTCTGGTGCAGGAATCGGAGACCGTGCAGCTGGACCGCGACAGCTTCAACGAAGCCTATCTGATGCATATCTCGACCTCGCCGCAGTACGCGATCAGCGCGTCCTGCGACATCGCGGCGGCGATGATGGAACCGCCCGGTGGCACCGCGCTGGTAGAGGAAAGCATTCTCGAAGCGCTGGACTTCCGCCGCGCAATGAAAAAAATTGATCAGGAATGGGGTCAGGACTGGTGGTTCCAGGTCTGGGGGCCGGAAGAGTTTGCCGAAGAAGGCATAGGCTCGCGCGATGACTGGATGATCAATGGCAAGGATCAGTGGCATGGGTTCGGCAAGATCGCCTCCGGCTTCAACATGCTCGATCCGATCAAGGCCACCATCGTCACACCCGGACTGGCCATGGACGGGCAATTCGGCGACACCGGCATCCCGGCGTCCATCGTCACCAAGTATCTGGCCGAGCACGGCGTGATTGTCGAGAAGGCGGGCCTGTATTCGTTCTTCATCATGTTCACCATCGGCATCACCAAGGGCCGCTGGAACACGCTGCTGACTGCGCTGCAGCAGTTCAAGGATGATTATGACAAGAACCAGCCGATGTGGCGCATCCTGCCCGAGTTCGCCGCCGCGAATCCGCGCTACGAGCGCATTGGCCTGCGCGACCTCTGCCAGCAGATCCACGACATGTACGAGTCACACGATGTGGCCCGCCTGACCACCGAAATGTACCTGTCCGACATGCAGCCGGCGATGAAGCCTTCGGATGCATTTGCGAAGATGGCGCACCGCGATATCGAGCGTGTGGCCATCGATCAGCTGGAAGGGCGGGTGACGGCCATTCTGCTGACCCCCTACCCGCCAGGCATTCCGCTGCTGATTCCGGGCGAGCGCTTCAACAAGACCATCGTCGATTACCTGAAATTCGCGCGCGACTTCAACGAGAGATTCCCCGGTTTCGAGACCGATGTGCACGGTCTGGTGAAGATGGAGGTGGAGGGCGTGCAGGGGTATTACGTGGATTGTGTGCGGCAATAGCGCCACCCGCCGGCAGCGAGTCACACCCGGTTGCCAGATTGCGAGAGCATGGCGTCGTTTGACGATAACAAGCTCGCACGCCACGCCAGCAAACCAGGCTTGCGTCCATCCATTCTTGTGCCAGCCTGAGCGCAGGCCTGAATTTTCGCCGTGGCCTCAGTAACAGACACTCAGGTCTTGGGCAAGGTCACGCCCCGCTGCCCCTGATACTTCCCGCCCCGGTCCTTGTACGAGGTCTCGCAGACTTCGTCGCTCTCGAAGAACAGCACCTGCGCGCAGCCCTCGCCGGCATAGATCTTCGCTGGCAGTGGCGTAGTGTTCGAGAACTCCAGCGTCACATAGCCTTCCCATTCCGGCTCGAAAGGCGTGACATTCACGATGATGCCGCAGCGCGCATACGTCGACTTGCCCAGGCAGATCGTCAGCACATTGCGGGGAATGCGAAAGTATTCGATCGTGCGCGCCAGCGCAAAGGAGTTCGGCGGGATGATGCAGACATCACTTTTCAGATAGACAAAGGAATTCTCATCAAAATTCTTCGGATCGACGATCGTGCTGTTGATATTGGTGAAGATCTTGAATTCATCCGCGCAGCGGATATCGTAACCATAGGAGGAAGTGCCATAGGATACGATGCGCTGGCCATTGGCCTGACGTACCTGCCCCGGTTCGAAAGGCTCGATCATTCCGTGCTGCTCGGCCATGCGCCGGATCCACTTGTCGGATTTGATGCTCATCGGTAGGTGACTGGAAAAGTAAAATTTCCGCGATTCTACGCGATTCTGCTCCCCCCGCTCGGCGATTGAATCTCCTGGTGGATGATCTGTCGCACCTAGGCGGATGCAGCCTGTCGTTTGCGGGCCCGCCCGATGGTCATCAACAAACCTCCAGCAGCCCGCAGATGTTCCGTAAAATTCAGGAAAAGACAAAAGCGTTAGAAGCTTTCTCATCAGGTCGGCGGCAAGGCAGTGCTGACGCAGCCAGCAGCTCCGCGAGACAGATTCTAACGCTGCATGCTCTCCCACACCTTCTGCAAGCGCTTTGCCGATACCGGCATCGGTGTCCTCAGCTCCTGCGCAAAAAGTGACACCCGCAACTCCTCCAGCAACCATCGATATTCCTGCATCTTCGGGTCGCCGCGCACGGTGCTCTTCTGCGCCCGCTGCCACGGTGCGGCCGCCTGCTGCCACTCGGCCATCAGGCGGGCATCGCGAGCCGGATCGGTGCGCAGCTTGTCCAGCCGAACCTGCATCGCTTTGAGGTAGCGAGGAAAATGCGCGAGCTGCGCATGCTCGGTCTCGATCACAAAACGCTTATGTACCAGTGCCTGCAATTGCGACTGCATATCGGCCTGTGCCGCCGCATGGGTCTTGATACCCTGCAGTTTTTTCGGCAGCGCGTGATATTCGCCCAATATCTGCCCTACCAGACGCGCGATCTCATTGACCAGCAGGTTCAGTCTTGCCTTGCCTTCATCTCGCCGGACATTGAATTCACCCGCGTTCATGGGAAGGGGTGCCTGCAGGCAGGCTCTCGTCAGTCCCGCCTGAATGATCTGATCGCGCAGTTCTTCCTGCGACCCCAGCGCGATAAACTGCATGCCCATCTGCTGAAGGCCGGGGACGTTTTTTTCCAGATATTTCAGCTGCTCTTTCAGCTGGATCGCGAACAGGCGTCGCAGACCGGCGAGATGCAGACTCGCAGCTTCATTCGGATCGTCGAACACTTCCAGATCGCAGTGCGTGCCGCGATCAACCAACGCCGGAAAACCGATCATGGTCTGTTTACCACGCTGGATTTCCAGCAGCTCTGGCAATTCGCCGAAAGACCAGCTTGTCAGACCTTGCAGGGCCGAAGGCACGCCCGTTGCCGGTGCCGGTGCGGCAGATGCGACCGGTGCTTTCGGTTCATTGCCGGCCACTTCATCGGCCACCGGCACGGCAGCCTGCTCGGCGATCTTCTGGAACTGCTCTCGCGCCTGTGCGCCAAACTCCGCCTGCAAGGCCGCCAGGTTGCGTCCCATGTCCAGCTGGCGGCCGTGCTCATCAATCACCTTGAAGTTCATGAAGTGATGCGCAGGCAGGGTCTCGAGCTTGAAATCGGCAAGCTTGACGATGATGCTCGTTTGCGTACGGATATCGGCAATCAGCGCCTCGAGCAACTGCCCCATGCCGAATTTTTTAGCATCGTGGATACGGTCGCAAAACCCGGCGGCATATTCGGGCAGCGGCACGCAATGGCGGCGCAGCTTCTGTGGCAGCGATTTCAGCAGCAGATGAATTTTTTCTTTCAGCATGCCGGGCACCAGCCATTCGCAGCGCGCGGCAGATACCTGATTCAGCGCATACAGCGGCACGGTCAGGGTCACGCCATCACGCACTGCGCCCGGCTCAAAGTGGTAGCTGAGCGACATCTCGACACCGGCCTGCCGCATCTGCTTGGGGAACAAGTCCGTTGTGATGCCGGCGGCCTCGTGCCGCATCAAATCATCGCGGCTCAGGTGCAGCAGCTTTGGCGATTGTTTGCTGGCCTGTTTATACCAGTGCTCGAAGTCCACCGAGGTGCAGATACCCTCGGGAATACTCTTGTCGTAAAAGGCCTCGATCAGCGCCTCATCGACCAGCACATCGAGACGGCGCGACTTGTGCTCAAGATTCTCGATCTCTCGGATCAGTTTCTGGTTGTGCGCGAAAAAAGGCGCGCGTGTCTCGAATTCACCGTCGACCAGCGCGCTGCGGATGAAGATTTCGCGGGCCTCTTCCGGATGAATCTTGCCGTAATCGATACGCCGCTGGCTGTAGACCACCAGTCCGTACAGCGTGGCGCGCTCGTAGGCCGACACTTGTCCGCTTTTTTTCTCCCAGCGTGGATCGCCATAGGATTTTTTCAGTAAATGGCCACCGACTCTCTCCAGCCAGTCCGGCTGGATATTCGCGATTGTGCGAGCGAACAATCGCGAGGTATCGACCAGTTCGCCCGCCATTACCCAGCGGCCGGCCTTTTTCGACAGCGACGATCCCGGCCACAGATGAAAGCGGATGCCGCGCGCGCCGAGGTAGTGAGGCTCGTCGTCAGCCTTGTAACCGATATTGCCCAGCAAACCCGTCAGCAAGGCCAGATGTAATTGCTCGTAGCTTGCCGGCAATTCATTCACCCGCCAGCCCTGCTCGCGCACCAGCGTGAACAATTGCGCATGCACGTCGCGCCATTCGCGCAGGCGCAGCTGAGACAGGAATTGCTCGCGGCATTGTTCCTGCAGCTGGCGGTTCGATTTCTTGTGGTCGATCGCTTCCTCGAACCACTTCCAGATTTTCAGGTAGCTCAGGAATTCGGATTTTTCATCGGCGAATTTCTTGTGCGCGTTATCTGCGGCGCCCTGTGCGTCGGCGGGGCGGTCGCGCGGATCCTGCACCGACAGCGCCGAGGCAATGATCAGCATCTCCGACAGGCACTGATGGTCACGGCCAGCGAGAATCATGCGGCCCACCCGCGGATCGAGGGGCAGTCTGGCGAGCTGCCGTCCCAGTGCGGTCAGTTCACGCGATTCATCGACCGCCCCCAGTTCCTGCAGCAGCTGATAGCCATCGGCGATTGCGCGGCCCGACGGCGGCTCGATGAACGGAAAGTCTTCCACATCCCCCAGCCGGAGCGACTTCATCCGCAGAATGACAGCGGCGAGCGACGAACGGAGTATTTCGGGATCGGTGAATGCAGGTCGCTGCAGAAAATCCTGTTCGTCATACAGGCGGATGCAGACACCGGCGGCGACGCGGCCGCAGCGGCCTGCACGCTGGTTGGCGGCGGATTGCGCGATCGGCTCGATCTGCAACTGCTCGACCTTGTTGCGATAGCTGTAGCGTTTGACCCGCGCCGTGCCGGCATCGACCACGTAGCGTATGCCGGGCACGGTCAGCGAGGTTTCGGCGACATTTGTCGCCAGCACGATGCGGCGCGCATTGGTCGGCTTGAAGATCTTCTCCTGCTCTTGCGCCGACAGGCGCGCGAACAGCGGCAGTATCTCGACATGGGGCGGGTGATGCTTGCGCAGCGCCTCGGCGGCCTCGCGTATCTCTCGCTCGCCGGGCAAAAAGATCAGGATATCGCCCTGACCGATCAGCGCCAGCTCATCGACCGCATCGACGATCGCATCCATCAGGTCGCGCTGCTCTTTGCTGCGCGCAGCGGGCGTGGCAGCCGACGCGACGGCGGTCGCCGCCCTGGGTGCGCCGTCCGCCACCGGCCGGTGGCGCACCTCCACCGGATACAGCCGGCCGGAGACTTCGATGACGGGCGCGGGCTGCTCGCCGTTCGCGAAATGTCGCGCAAAGCGCTCTGCATCGATGGTGGCCGAGGTGATGATGAGCTTCAGGTCAGGACGTCTGGGCAGCAGCTGCTTCAGATAGCCGAGCAGGAAATCGATGTTCAGGCTGCGCTCGTGTGCTTCATCGATGATGATCGTGTCATATTGCTTGAGCAGCGGATCGCCCTGCGTTTCGGCGAGCAGGATGCCATCGGTCATCAGCTTGACCCACGCACCCTCGGACAGGGTGTCATTGAAACGCACCTTGTAACCGACGTGCATGCCGGGTGGAGAACCCAGCTCCTGCGCGATGCGCTTGGCGGTGGCAGAGGCGGCGATGCGGCGTGGCTGGGTGTGACCGATCAGCCCTGCCTTGCCGCGCCCCAGCGACAGACAGATCTTTGGCAACTGAGTCGTCTTGCCGGAGCCGGTCTCGCCGCTGACGATGATCACCTGATGCTGCATGAGCGCGGCCGCGATCTCCTCGCGCCGGCCGGAGACGGGCAGCTCCTCGGGGAAACTGACCTCAGGCAGCGGGTGACGAGTCGGAACAGCGGGAATCTTTGCAGCGGCAGGAGAGCGCCGCGGATTTTTCGGGGCTTCGGGGGCGGACATGGCGGGGCGAATTATAATGCGGCCCATGGAGAATCCTGTTCAGTTCGTCAGCTGGCTGCGCTCGGTCGCGCCCTACATTCACGCATTTCGCGGCAAGACCTTCGTGGTCGCTTTCCCCGGCGAACTGGTGATGGCCGGCGCGCTGCCGGTGCTTGCGCATGACCTGTCGCTGCTGCATGCGCTGGGCATCAAGGTGGTGCTGGTCCATGGCTCCCGTCCGCAGGTCGAGGAACAGCTGGCGCTACGCAACGCGGAATCCCGCTTTCATAACGGGCTGCGCATCACCAGCGAAGTCGCGCTCGAATGCGCGAAAGAAGCCGCCGGTGAATTGCGTCTCGATATCGAAGCCGCCTTCAGTCAGGGGCTGCCGAATACACCGATGGCGAATGCCGCCGTGCGCGTCATCTCCGGCAACTTTGTCATAGCCCGCCCGGTGGGCATCATCGAGGGCGTCGATCATGAGCGCACGGGCATTGTGCGCAAGATTGCCTATGAAACCATCCATCCGATTCTGAATGCCGGCGGTCTGGTGCTGCTCTCGCCGCTGGGCTTCTCGCCGACCGGCGAAGTGTTCAATCTGGCGATGGAAGATGTCGCCGTCGCCGCGGCGACCGCGCTACGTGCGGACAAGCTGATCTTCATCACCGAGCTGCCGATGATCCATGACGGCGCGGGCGAAGAAATCCGCGAGGTCTCTGCGCATCAGGCCAGTGCGGTACTGGAGTCGGGCTGTCTGAGCGCCGACACCGGTTACTACTTCCGGGCCGCGACGCAGGCCGCGCTGTCGGGCGTGCCGCGCGCGCACATTGTGCCCTTCGCTACCGATGGCTCGGTGCTGCTGGAGATCTTCACGCATGACGGCGTGGGGACGATGATCTCCTCCGAAAACCTGGAGAGTCTGCGCGAAGCGACGATCGAGGATGTCGGCGGTATCTTGCGTCTGATCGAGCCACTGGAAGCCGATGGCACCCTGGTCAAGCGCGGGCGTGAACTGATCGAAAGGGAAGCCGATTATTTTTCCGTCATCGAGCATGATGGCGTGATCTTCGGCTGCGCGGCGCTGTATCCGTTCCCGGCAGAAAAAATGGCCGAGATGGCCTGCCTGACCGTCAGCCCGGATTCGCAGGGACAGGGTGATGGTGAGCGATTGCTCAAGCATCTGGAAAACCGCGCGCGCGCCGCCGGATTCAAAAAACTGTTTGTGCTGACAACGCGCGCCGCGCACTGGTTCTTGAAGCGCGGCTTCGTGATGGCCAGCGTCGACGACCTGCCGAAGGACAGACAAAATATGTACAACTGGCAGCGCAAATCGCTGGTGCTGATCAAGAAGCTCTGATCCGCTACCGGCATGCCGCAGCCCTCTTATCCTGTTTATTTTCCGGAGAACTGAATGACTCGTATGGTCCATTGCATCAAGCTGCACAAGGAAGCCGAAGGTCTGGACTTTCCGCCGTATCCGGGTGAACTCGGCAAGAAAATCTGGGAAAGCGTTTCCAAGGAAGCCTGGGGCGCATGGCTGAAGCACCAGACCATGCTGGTCAATGAAAACCGCCTGAATCTGGCCGATGTACGTGCGCGCAAATATCTGGCGGCGCAGATGGAAAAGCATTTCTTTGGCGAAGGAGCGGACCAGGCGCAGGGGTATGTGCCGCCGACCGAGTAAGCTCGTCTCCGGAGTGCGCCGTTTCGATCAATAACCGCGACCTGGATCGCGGTCATTGAATGCTTCTTGCGGCGCCTCAGAACATCAGGGTCTTCACGCCCTCGTCCGTACCCAGCAAGCACACATCTGCGCCCTTGCGCGCGAACAGTCCGGCACTGACTACGCCGGGAATGTCATTGATCTTGACTTCCAGCGTTGCAGGATCGGTGATCTGCAGCCCGCTTGCATCGATGATCTGGCAGCCGTTGTCGGTGACATAGGGCTTGCCGTCTTTCATCCGCAGAACCGGCGTTGCGCCCAGCGCAGCCAGACGCCGGCCAACGGCCGTCACAGCCATCGGTATGACTTCCACCGGCAACGGGAATTTGCCAAGTACGTCGACCAGCTTGGTGGCGTCAGCGATGCAAATGAAGCGGTCGGCGACTGATGCGACGATTTTTTCGCGGGTCAGCGCACCGCCGCCGCCCTTGATCATTGCGCCGCGAGGATTGATTTCATCTGCGCCATCGATGTACACAGACAAGCGCTCGACCTGATTCAGTTCAAACACGGTGATGCCGTGGGATTTCAGCCGCTTGGCCGTGGCCTCTGAGGAAGCGACAGCGCCCCTGATGCGGCCATTCAGCTTGCCGAGTTCATCAATGAAGAAATTGGCGGTAGAGCCGGTGCCCACACCGATGATTTCGCCCTCTGCAACATAGTCAAGCGCTGCGCGCGCAACGGCCTGCTTGAGTTCGTCCTGAGTCATGAATTCCTGAGAGTGACCGTAGTAATGATGTGCGCTGAACCACGCGCAACAGACCGCATTGTAGCGGATGCGACTCATCACACCGGAGCGGCTTACGATGGCAGACCGTTCGTCATCAGATAATGGGCAAGCGATGCCTTGTCGTGCAGATTGAGCTTGCGATACAGGTGCGCCAGCTGATTGCGCACCGTATGATGCGATACCCCCAGCTCGCGGGCGATCTGCTTGTGGCTCATGCCCGCAGCGAAGCGTCGCGCGACGACGAACTCGCGTGGCGTGAGAATCTCCATCACGCCCACCGGCCTGACGCGGCAATGCAGGCTGCCGTTTTGCCGGTGCAGATTGATCTCTATCTGCGTCCCGCGGAAGGTCTTGCCATTCAAAAGTATCTCCATGACCTCGGCGGGAATGCTTTCCACTGCAGCGTCCGGCCACTCGCGCTCAAGCAGATCGAACAGGCGCTGGTCTGCGATCTCGATCGTGCCATCGACCCCGATCAGACCCGTGGAGAACGGCTGCGACTTGCCGTCTTCGGAATGACGGCTCAGCGCGCGCGCGCGGTTGATCGCCAAGGCCCGGGACAAATGGATCCAGAGCCCATGCAGGCAGGCAGCATCTGTCTCAGCGAAGCGCACATCATGACGACGGTACAGGATGATCCAGCGTGCCGGTCTGACGCGTTTTACATCATCGCCATGAACCATCATGTGGCACAAACCGAGCTCTTCGGACAAGCTGCGCGGTCCTGTCAGGCTGCGAGCGGGCTGGCGTTTGCCGTCACGCGAGCTGCGGTAAATCTCGCGCATGCCGCCACGTGTCGGGGACAAAGGCGCCTCCCGAAAACCGCGTGCTACCGGATCATCAGCATGCCCGGAAGAGCCTCTGAGTGACTCTGGCACCGTCAGCATCGGTGACTCGGCAGAGTAATTCAGAACAGAGACGGCCTTTTTTTGCGCCGCTTCGCCGGTGCCGAAAATGGCGCCGTCAAAACGTATCCACATTTGCAAAAGATTGATGGCCTGTGTCAGAAACTGATCGGGCGCCGCATACTCAGCCAGCGCATACATGTCGCGAACGGTGCTCGAAAATGCTTGCAAAATGCATCCCTCCTCACCCTTGACCGACCCTCCCTTTACTACACAGGTCGAATTGTTTTTTTGAAAACTTAACTGATTTTTTCAAATTTGTAACTAAAAAGCTGCAAGATTTAGGATGTTTGTGTCGGTAAACGCACAATCAGGGTCAGAAAATTTCTAAATGGAAACTAAACCGTGCTCCAGGCGCTTTGTGGGCACTCAACACGACCCATGGCGCGATCAGGTCCAATCGGGGGGCGATTCACCACTCTCTGAAGGAGCTTCGATGCGTAAAGTAAATGCCGTGACCGTACTGGCCATCAGCCTGACCGCCCTGGTGGCGGCCTGTGGTATTCAGCCCGCCGAGGCTCAGCAATCGGGCCTGGTCAATGTCGATATCAGCAACGTCGCCAACAACATCGCACGCAACATCAATGTCGATGTCAGCCAGATTCCCGTGACCGTTCAGGCGCCGATCGGTATCGCCGCCAATGTCTGCGGGGTGAATGCAAACGTGCTTGCACAGCAGGGCGCCGGGGCGGCACAATGCACCGCCACCTCTACCAGCAATGCGCTGGACAATCTGGTGCAGCGGCAGATCAAATCGAATCGCCAGCGCTGAGCCAGCCCCCTCCCCGCCGATCTCGTCCGCCCCTTCCGTACGTCCGGCGCCCGGCGGGCGAGATCGCTGCAAAATTTGTCAGAAATCCGGGTGCGCCAGAGTTCCAGCAGGTAACATTGCGGTTTTAGCCAATTTTCCCTCGCTTTTGCCCATGTCCGAGCCCGCCGCCCACCGCACGCCGACGGAGACCGCCGAGTTTTCCGCACTGGCGCTGCATGCCCGTCAGGCGCAGCGGTGGCGGCTGGACGACCTGTTCAGCAACGATCCGCAACGCTTCGAGCGGTTTTCCGCTGAGGGTGCGGGACTCTTTCTCGACTATTCAAAAAATTTTGTCGATGCCGGCACAGTAGATCTGCTGTGTGCCTTCGCCCGCGCCTGCGGACTGGAACAGCGGCGTGATGCGATGTTCAGCGGCGAGGCTGTGAATGCGACGGAGCACCGCCCGGCGCTGCACACGCTGCTGCGCGCGCCGGCAGGTCAGCGATTCGAGCTGAACGGCGACATCCTCAGCGACGAGGTGCAGCGGGTACTGCAGCAGATGGAGCGCGTCTCCGGGCAGATTCGCAGCGGCGCATGGACCGGCTATACCGGCAAACGAATTACGGATGTAGTGAACATCGGCATTGGCGGCTCTGACCTCGGGCCCGCAATGGCGTGCGCTGCGTTGCGAGCATTTTCCAGCCACGAACTGCGTTCGCACTTTTTGTCAAACGTGGATGGCCATGCGATCGATGCCTTGTTGGAGCGTCTGTCACCTGAGACTACGTTGTTCGTCGTCGCTTCCAAAAGCTTCACGACTCAGGAAACCCTGATCAACGCACATGCCGCGCGCGACTGGTTCCTCGCCTGCGGCAAGCCGGACGATCTGGCGCGGCATTTCGTCGCTGTATCGACCAATGCGCAGGCCGTGGCAAAGTTCGGCATAGACCCGAACAACATGCTGCCCTTCTGGGATTGGGTCGGGGGTCGCTACTCGGTCTGGTCGGCGATAGGGCTTTCCGTCGCGATCGCTGTCGGGATGGACCATTTCCGCGCCTTTCTTGCCGGCGGCCGTGCAATGGACGAACACTTCCTCAGCGCTCCGCCAGAGCGCAGCCTGCCGGTGATGCTAGGCCTCATCGGCTGGTGGTATCGCGTTTTTTTTGGCAGCGGATCGCAGCTGATCGCGCCTTACCATGAAGACTTGCGTTTGTTTCCGTCGCACCTGCAGCAGCTGGAAATGGAAAGCAACGGCAAGTCAGTCGATCTGGATGGCCTGCCCGTCACCACACCCACCGTGCCCGTCATCTGGGGCAGCACCGGCACCAATGGCCAGCATGCGTATTTCCAGATGCTGCATCAGGGCACCGATCTGGTGCCCGTGGATTTCATCGCCGCGCTGAAACCATCACATCATCGCCCCGGTCAACAGCAGGTGCTGCTGGCGAATTGCTTCGCGCAGGCTGAGGCACTGATGCGCGGCCAGCAGCTGGATGAGCGTGAGGGCCATGAACGCCAGGCCCTGCCCGCGCATCGGGTACTGCCAGGAAACCGCCCCAGCAACACCCTGTTGATGGATCGTCTGACTCCGGAGACGCTGGGCGCTCTGCTCGCGCTGTACGAGCACAAAACCTTCGTGCAGGGCGTGCTGTGGAATGTGAACAGTTTCGACCAGTGGGGCGTGGAGCGTGGCAAGGCACTGGCTTCGCGCATCTTGCCTGAACTTGAAGGCAAGCCAACCACGCACGCCCATGACGGCTCAACGGCCGGACTGATTGCGCGAGCGCGGCGTGCATGACAGATGCATGTGCAAGACCAGGCAATCACCTGGTCGCCAGGTTGACCTTGAAGTCTGACCATCACCTGCCCGGCCACTTGTGGCGCTCTGCACACTGCAGCAGGATTTTTCCTTTTGATCAGCGAATATCATGAACCAGCTCGAGAAACTCAGGCAGTACACGACGGTTGTCGCAGACACCGGCGATTTTCAGATGATGCAGGCCTATTCGCCACGCGATGCGACCACCAACCCTTCTCTGATCCTCAAAGCAGTGCAAAAGCCGGAATACCGGCATCTGCTGGATGATGTGATCAGCCAGCACAACGGACAGTCTGTCGCAGAGATCATCGATCACTTGCTGGTCGCGTTTGGCAAACAGATACTGACGATTATTCCGGGCCGCGTCTCGACGGAGACAGATGCACGACTGTCGTTTGACACCGCAGGGACGATTGCCAAGGCGCGTCACCTCATCGCCCTGTACGAGGCACAGGGCGTGCCACGCGAGCGCGTGCTGATCAAGATCGCCTCCACTTGGGAAGGCATACGCGCCGCAGAAATTCTGGAAAAAGAAAATATACGATGCAACATGACGCTGCTGTTCTCACTGCCGCAGGCAATTGCCGCTGCCGATGCCGGCGCCCAGCTGATCTCGCCGTTTGTCGGGCGGATCTATGACTGGTACAAAAAATCCACCGGCAAGGAATATACCGGCAGCGATGATCCGGGTGTGCAGTCGGTATCGACGATCTATGCGTACTATAAAAAATTCGGCTACAAAACCGAGGTCATGGGCGCCAGCTTCAGAAATACTTCGCAAATCCTGTCACTGGCAGGCTGCGATCTGCTGACGATCAGCCCTGAGCTACTGCAGAAACTCGCTGAATCTGATGCGCCGGTTGAACGACAACTGGCACCGGAGCAGGTGTCGAAAGCCAGCATCACGAAAATCACGCTCGATGAGAAAACTTTCCGCTACGCGCTCAATGACGATGCGATGGCGACAGAAAAGCTCGCTGAGGGCATACGCCTGTTCTGCGCGGACGCGGCGAAGCTGGAAAAAATGATCAGCAATAACTAACACTGACGATATTCATCTGACATCATCTCGAATTTTCTCAACCTGCAGAAGCTGATCGAGAATTTCAAAATCAGGAAGATTCTTCATGGCGGCTATTTTCTCCTTGTCTTCCTTTGCCATTTTCCACAGACCGGCAAGCGTCATTGCTCCGGCTCTGTGAATGGCATCAATCGCTTCAGAATGAGCGACTGCGCGGAAGTAGGCTCTGGTTGATCTTATTATCTGGCGCAATTCCCCAGGAGAAAAACTATCCCTCAGGAAAAGCAGGTCCAGACTTTTTATTTCTGAGGGAAATTCGGTCACATCGGCGGCAGTGGCACGTATCGTGTCGCGCGGCGCAGAAACCTGAGCATTCACACGCCGCGGAGGCGGTGGTGGCGGTGGACTGAGATCCCGCCTGCGGGGTGGGGGTGGCGGCGGTGGTTCTGCGTTCCGAGGCTCGACAGGTGTCATGGTAGACCGTGCCGAATCCTCGTTTTGTGTCGCCTTGACCGACGCTAACAGATTTCTTGACGCCTGAGCCCCCGTCTGGGCAGTCAGTTTCAGTAAATAACTGTTGTATCCGTTTATCAGGTCGAAAGCAAGATCAAGGCTTGCCTTCGTATCTTTGTTCAGCGCATCGGGCAGCGTATTGTGCGCCTTCACAAAATCTTCGGCATAGTCAAGTGCCGATTTCAGATCGATTTCTCTGTCAATCGGTGACATGCCGCCCGATTTCCACGCGTCGAAGGCAATAAAACTCGCTTTCTGCTCTGGTGAGTATGTTGGTACCTTGACCTGGATATTTATACCATCCGGCATGGGAATGGCCTTCTTGAGAAGCGCAGCAGCCGCGGCCAGCCGTTCTCCGCTCTCCGCTGAGCGCCAAAAACTATCTGGCTTGTTGGCGAACTCATTGCACCGCCGGACCTCACTGTCGTACACCTGCTGAGCGACCACCTTTGCCCCTGGCTCGAAATTGTTTTGACAAAATGCCCGCTCGCCATTTTTATTATATTCATTGACCCACCATTTGAAGGCGCGCTCATCCGCCTCGCCATGAGCATGAGCCAGCGAGGAAGAGTGTGAATATACGTGCTTCGGATTTGATTCTTCGGTATTTATTTCAGATCCATTTTCGTCGGTAGCAAGATGACTCTTTTCAGAGCTCAGAGATCGGGCAGCATCAGAAACACCTGTTTTTTTTATGTCGGCACCCGGAGTTTTTGACAAAAAATTCCTGACATCCGCTGTCGCTTCTGATCGCCGGCCAGATCCGGCAAAGAGCCTTTCCACATGATTCCTGGCCGCCAGAACACCCCCACCGACCCATTCAAAAAAGTTCTCGATTTTTCTGACGATAAAGAAACTGGCTACCGATTCGTAAAGACTCGAAAACCGTCCTCTCTTTGGAGGAGAAGCATCCTCTGCCATGGGATCAGAAAGATCATCATACGGACCGACATCATTCTTGACCTCTCTGGATTCCCGCCAGAGCTCGCTTCCAAAATCATTCCCGGATGATGGTTTCATGAATTCCTCAAGTTCTGCGTCTTTCAAAGACGAGCAAACGTTCACCGGAGTTATGTGACGTTAAACTGAGGATCGTTCTGTCGTTAGTATTTCCGCAGAAGATAGCCGTATGTTTTTAGCTACAGATAAGGTTGGGAAGATTCCGTTACAGAAAGGAAGGACTCCCGCGATAATGCATGCGGGGAGCCCAGGAGCTTGTCATGACCTGTGGTTTTCTGCGTGGTTTTAATGCAAGAATTTGCCGGATCTTAAATAGCGCCCGACGATCGTAAACCCGATATCTGCTCAGGCGTGTAACCCAGAGAGCGCAGGACCTCCTCAGTGTGCTCCCCCAGCTCCGGCCCTATCCACTGCGTGCCGCCCGGCGTTTCGGACAACTTGGGTGTCACGGCCGGTAGTTTGACCGGGCTGCCATCCTTGAACAGATGCTGCTCGAACATCCGGCGCGCCAAAAACTGCGGGTCTTGCATCATGTCGCGCACGGAATAGATCTTCGATACAGGCACATCGGCGGTTTTCAGGATGCTCAAGGCCTCGTCAATGTTGCGGCCCGAGCACCAGGACTGGATCGCCTCATCAATCGCCTGCGTCTGCGGCACACGACCCGCATTGTTGGCCAGCGCCGGATCGTTCGCCATGTCGTCCCGCCCTATCGCCGTCATCAGCCGCTTGAAGATCGCATCGCCATTGCCGGCGATGACGATGTTCTCGCCATCACCGGTGGTGTAGGTGTTGGACGGCACGATGCCCGGCAGCGCGCCGCCGGTGCGCTCGCGCACGACTCCGGCATGATCGTACTCGGGCACCAGCGATTCCATCAGATTGAATACGGCTTCATACAGCGCGACATCGACCATCTGTCCCTGCCCGGCCTGACACCCGGCACCGCTGTTGCCATTCCAGCGACCGCCAGTCACGTCGCGATGGCGCAAGGCCATCAGCGCGCCGATCGCGCCGTGCAGCGAGGCGATGGAATCACCAATGGAGATACCGATGCGCACCGGCGGCCGGTCGGGGTGGCCGGACACATAGCGTAACCCGCCCATCGATTCACCGATCGCACCAAAACCCGGCGCATCGCGCATCGGGCCGGTCTGCCCGTAGCCGGACAGCCTGACCATGATGGTCGCGGGATTGATGGCCTTCAGCTGTTCATAGCCGAGGTTCCATTTTTCGAGCACACCGGGGCGATAGTTCTCGATCACGATATCGGCATCCAGCGCCAGCTTGCGCGCGATGTCCTGCGCGCGTGGGTCTTTCATGTTGAGCGTGACGCTTTTCTTGTTCCGGCTCTGCACATACCACCAGAGCGAATTGCCATCCTTGAGCACGCGCCACTTGCGAATGGGATCGCCCTCGCCCGGCGCTTCGATTTTGATGACTTCGGCGCCAAACTCGGCCAGCATGCGAGAGCAGAACGGGCCAGCGATCAGTGTGCCGAGTTCAAGTACCTTGATACCGGCCAGCGGGCCCTTGGGGGCGGCCGCGCCCGGATGGGAAGCAGTGTTGTCGTCCATGTCTTGTTGTTATTGTGAGGTGAGGATGAAACAGCGGTTTACCGTCTGCCCATTGCGGGCGCCCGGGCGGACATCATGCCTTCAGGTGCTGCGCCTGTCGAGCATCGCGCGTGCGATGGTGCCCGCGTCGACGTATTCCAGCTCGCCACCGACCGGCACGCCGCGCGCAATGCGGCTGACCTTCAGGCCACGCGCCTTCAGCGTCTCGCTGATGTAGTGCGCGGTGGCTTCGCCTTCGTTGGTGAAATTCGTCGCCAGCACGACCTCGTGCACCACACCGTCGGTGGCGCGGGCGATCAGACGGTCGAGATGCAGATCTTTGGGGCCGATGCCATCCAGCGGCGACAGCCGGCCCATCAGCACGAAGTACAGTCCTTTGTAGGTGAGCGTCTGCTCGATCATCAGCTGGTCGGCCGGCGTTTCGACCACGCACAGCAGGCTGGCATCGCGATCGGTGTCGAGACAGGTTTCGCAGATGTCGCGCTCAGTGAAGGTATTGCACTTCGCGCAGTGATGGATCTTGTCCACTGCCTGCGCCAGCGCGCGCGCAAGTTGTGCGGCGCCTTCGCGATCATGCTGCATCAGATGATAGGCGATGCGCTGCGCGGACTTGGGCCCGACGCCGGGCAAACGGCGCAATGACTCGCTCAGGAAATCAAGGCTGGAAGGCGTCTTCACAAAGGGCGGTTCAGAACGGCAGCTTGAAGCCCGGCGGCAGCGGCAGTCCGGCGGTCATGCCGGACATTTTTTCGCTGGTGGTCGCCTCGGCCTTGCGCACGGCGTCATTGAACGCCGCGGCGACGAGGTCTTCGAGCATGTCTTTATCGTCGCCGAGCAGCGAAGGATCAATGGTCACGCGTTTTACATCGTTCTTGCAGGTCATTACCACCCTGACCATGCCGGCACCGGCCTGACCTTCGACTTCGATGGTCGCGAGCTGGTCCTGCATTTTTTTCATGTTGTCCTGCATGGCCTGCGCCTGTTTCATCAGACCGGCTAGTTGGCCCTTCATCATGGTTGGCTCCTTGATTCAATCAATATCGTAGCTTACGTTCAGAGCGGACGCACCGAACCCGGCACGATGGTCGCGCCGAATTCTCGCTTGAGCGTCTGCACAAAAGGATCGTTTTCCATCGCCAGCTCGGCAGCTTGCTGTCTGGCTGCCTGCTCGGCGACGCTGGCCGCATGCGCGGTGTGGCTGACCGCGCCAATCCGGGTATGCAGGCTGATCTTTTTGCCGAGCTGCTTGCTGACGGCCTCGGCGAGCTTGTCCGCGCTGCCGGCCGAGAGCAGGGTATCGACCGGCACGCGCAGATGCAGCTGCGTGACCGCATCACCCTCTTCCACCGATAGCAGCTCGCTTTGCGTGGCCAGCTGTTGCGCGACGCCGCGCAGATTCAGTTGCCTGACGAGTTGCGGCCAGTCGATGCCGGTTGCGTTATTCCGAGTGTTTCCTGCAGTGTTCTCCGGCGTATTACCCGGCGTTCTGCCCGGTTCAGCCGATGCAGTGTCGGCCGTGTCCGTCTCGGATGTCAGCGCGGGCGATTCAGTTTTTTTTTGAGCGCTGACCGGCGGGGCCTCGCTGAGCGTATCGGCTGTCGGGAACGGCAATCGCGCATCATCTGTCGGACTCGCCTCGGGTGCGGTCCTGGCTGCCTTGCCGCCGCGAGCTGCAGCCAGCGCTGCCATTGCCGGGCTCAGGGCTTTTGCCGGTGCCTGCGCAGACACAGGCGCAGACACAGGCGGCGGTACCGGCACCGACGCCGTCGCCACTGACGCAGGTGCAGCCGCTTTGGCGACCGCGGCTGCGGCAGGTCGTGAGCTCGCAGCCGCCTGTGCTGGCAGGGCTTTGGTATCCGCGGACGCCTGCAGCGGCGCGAACGCCAGCATGCGCAGCAGCGTCATCGTGAAACCGGCGTATTCGTCAGGCGCCAGCCCGAGCTCGTTGCGGCCGTGCACGACGATCTGATAGAACAGCTGCACATCTTCGGGAGTGAAACACGACGCCAGACGCAATACGTCTTCGCGCTCGGGCAGATCGTCCGCAACGGCAGCCGGCACCGACTGTGCAATCGCGATGCGATTGAGCAGCGTGCCCAGATCCTGCAATGCTGCGCTCCATGACAGGCTGCGTGAAGCCATATCATCCGCCACGGTGAGCAGCGCGCCACCATCCTGATCGGCCAGCGCATCGAGCAGACGCACCAGATAGCTGTGGTCGAGCGCGCCGAGCATGCCCTGCACAGCGTCCAGCGTGACCTTGCCCGCAGAGTAGGCAATGGCCTGATCGGTCAGCGACAGCGCATCGCGCATCGAGCCCTGCGCGCCCTGCGCGAGCAGGCGCAGGGCCGGCGGATCGAAGCTTATCTGCTCCAGCGAGAGAATATTCTCCAGATGCGAGACGATATGCGCGGGCGGCATCTGCTTCAGATTGAACTGCAGGCAGCGCGAGAGCACGGTGACGGGTATCTTTTGCGGGTCGGTCGTCGCGAGGATGAATTTCACATGCTCGGGCGGCTCTTCCAGCGTCTTGAGCATCGCATTGAATGCGTGGCTGGTCAGCATGTGCACTTCATCGATCATGTAGACCTTGAAGCGCGCATTCGATGGCGCATAGATCGCCTGCTCCAGCAGGCTCGCCATTTCATCGACGCCGCGATTGGACGCGGCATCCATCTCGATATAGTCAACGAAGCGCCCGGCATCGATGGCGGTGCAGGCTTCGCACGCACCGCAGGGGCTGGCCGTGATATCGCCTTGCCCGTCCGCGCCCTGACAATTGAGGGACTTGGCAAGTATTCGCGACAAAGTCGTCTTGCCGACGCCGCGGGTACCAGTGAACAAATACGCATGGTGCAGCCGCTTGTGCTCCAGCGCATGCGTGAGCGCGCGCACGACATGATCCTGCCCGACCAGGCTGTCGAAATTTTTGGGGCGATACTTGCGGGCCAGAACCTGATAGGACATGCCGGTCAGTGAGAAGGTCAAGACCCGCATTTTACCTGACGGGGCACGTCAGACCGGCACGACCAGAATAGCGCAACAGCGGCGCCGCAGCGGCCCGACAGCATCTCAGGGTCGGGTGAAACGCTGAAGCACTCGCGAGGGTAAAAGCAAAAGGGAGCAGAGGCGAGCCTTGTCTGCGGCACTTGCGGGAAATGGCTGTGGCTGCTTCGTTCCCGACCTGACCAGGTTGACCATGCCACAATGCGCAGGGGCCCGCCGAGCGTGATTTTATCAGCAATCACCGAAGCAAAAATGCTCCGGTGAAGATTCAGTTTCAGAAACCCAGCGTTTTCCAGATCTCATCAACACGCGCTTTGACCTCGGCATCCATGCTGATCGTTCGCCCCCATTCACGCGAGGTCTCGCCGGGCCATTTATTGGTCGCATCGATGCCCATCTTGCTGCCCAGTCCGCTGACGGGCGAGGCGAAGTCCAGATAATCGATAGGCGTGTTATCGACCATGGTCGTGTCACGCACGGGATCGACGCGGGTGGTGATCGCCCAGATCACTTCCTTCCAGTCGCGAATATTCACGTCCTCATCCACAACGACGATGAACTTGGTGTACATGAACTGACGCAAAAAGCTCCAGACGCCAAACATCACGCGTTTCGCGTGGCCGGGATAGGCTTTTTTCATCTGCACCACCGCCATACGGTAGCTGCAGCCTTCGGGCGGCAGGTAAAAATCCGTGACCTCCGCAAACTGCTTCTGCAGCAGCGGAACGAAGACTTCATTTAACGCCACGCCCAGCACGGCGGGTTCATCCGGCGGCTTGCCGGTATAGGTCGAGTGATAAATGGGATTGCGCCGCATCGTGATGCGGTCGACCGTGAACACCGGGAACCAGTCCTGCTCATTGTAATAACCGGTGTGATCGCCGAACGGGCCTTCCAGCGCATGCTCGTAGCCTGTGTCCGGATAGGCTGGCGCGCCCTCCGGCACGGCCGCTCGGGCGGTGTCCGGGTAGATATGCCCTTCGAGCACGATCTCGGCCGACGCCGGCACCCTTAAATCACTGCCCACCGCCTTGACCAGTTCAGTCCGGCTACCGCGCAGCAGGCCCGCGAACTGATATTCCGACAGGCTGTCGGGCACCGGCGTCACCGCCCCTAATATAGTGGCCGGGTCTGCACCCAGCGCGACCGCAATCGGGTAGGGCTTGCCCGGATGGGCAAGGCAGTGCTCGCGAAAATCCAGCGCGCCGCCGCGATGGGCCAGCCAGCGCATGATCAGTTTGTCAGCGCCGATCACTTGCTGGCGGTAGATACCCAGGTTCTGCCGCTTCTTGTGCGGCCCTCTGGTGATGACCAGCCCCCAGGTGATCAGCGGTGCGGCGTCTCCCGGCCAGCAGTACTGAATCGGCAGGCGGGACAGATCGACGTCCTTGCCTTCCCAGACGATCTCCTGACAGGGCGCGCTGCCAAGCTCTTTCGGCGCCATGTCCCAGACCGATTTGACCAGCGTGCCCAGACCCAGCACATCTTTGAATCCCTTAGGCGGCTCCGGCTCTTTCAGCATCGCCAGCAGCTGACCGATGCGGCGCAATTCGCTCACATCGCTGGCACCCATGCCCAGCGCAACCCGATTTGGCGTGCCGAATAAATTGCCCAGCACGGGCATGCTGTGGCCGGTCGGCTGAGTGAACAGCAGCGCGGGGCCTTCCGCCCTGAGCGTACGGTCGCACAGCTCGGTCATTTCAAGATGAGGAGAAACGGGGATGGAAACCTCGGTCAATTCACCGGATTGTTTCAATTTATTAATAAAATCCCGCAAATCGGAATATTTCATCGGTGATTGACTTTTTTCAAACTGAAAGGTGAATGTTCAATTAATGAGCACAACTGGCTGATTTTACAAAGAATTGCTGCATCGCAACTAAATTTCAATAAGAATTGGTTATATAAATTCATTTTTCTAGTATTGACTCGATATAAACACCCTCCTACAATCCGCTCAAATTTTTCGGGCGGCTTCCGGAGCGATCCGGTTCACAAGGGGGAAGCGTACCGCCCGACATTCGGGAAAAAGTCTGCACGATGTGGCACGGGGTTTTTTCAAGGCTCTGACTTTCACTCCCGAAAAAAGATTGCTCCCGCCACCCTGACCCAGGGGGCAACAAAGCAACACCGGCATTTGCCTGGCCCGCAGTTTGGCCGCAAATGATTTTTTTGTCTCGCGGTGAATTGAAGCACGAAGCACGCTTGCAATTGGCCTCATCTCAGAGTGCCTGACAAAACATGACGGGCTACTTGTCATGCTGACAATGGAGACGGCAGCATGGCAGGGACGACACCCGGCAGGTTTTGCCAGGCGCTTTGAGGGCCGCGATGATTCAGGAGGTAGCATGAATAATCGACGCAAATTGGCAGCGTTGGTCAGTGCAGAGCAACTGTCTCAGCAACTGAGTAAGCAACTCAACAAAATCAGCAGTATCGGCGGCAACTTCGCTGCCACCGCCCAGAACGCACTGTCGGTTCTCGGGCTAGCGGCGATCGCCGCGCTCACCCTGATGTTTTTCAGGCCTGAGCTGACCGATCATCTGAAGGTGATCTCGCCGTTCTGGGAAGAGTACAGCGACGACCGCAGCGCGCAGGAACTGGCGTTCGCATCAATGCTGGAGCTTCCGGAACGCACGTCGGGCGAACCGCACGGCCTGATCACCGGCGTCCCGCTGGCGCATCCGGGCACGGATACTGTGCAGGTAAACACGGTCGAGCAGCAGCGTGTGATGACCTGGCTGGCAAAACGCTATCGGATCGCACAAACTGCCAGCAAGATGCTGGTCGAGGCCGCTTACTCTGCCGGTCATGAGGTTCGGATCGATCCGCTGCTCGTGCTGTCGGTGATGGCGATTGAATCCCGCTTCAATCCGTTCGCAGAAAGCGCGATGGGCGCGCAGGGCCTGATGCAGGTGATGGCCAAGGTGCATCATTCGAAGTTCGATGACCACGGCGGCACGAAGTCAGTGCTGAACCCCGTCGCGAACATTCAGGTGGGCGCGCAGATCCTGAAGGATGCAATCCGCCGCAGCGGCTCTGTCGAAGCCGGCCTGAAGCTGTACGTTGGCGCAGGCAATCTGGAGTCTGACGGCGGTTACGGCTCGAAGGTGCTGGCCGAATACAGCAGGCTGCAAGCCGTCGCCAGCGGCAAGCGCGTGCCGACGTTCACGCCGCCGGCACAGAACACCGCGAGCGACCCGATCGAAGCGAAGGTGAATGACACACAGCCGCCCCCGCGCTCGCATGGGGAAGAGCCCGCCTGAGGACAGCTTGATCGCTGAAACAACAATGGAGCCTGCGGGCTCCATTGTTGTTTGTGCTGCAGGCTCGCCTCCGTGCCCTGCCTGACGCGCTGCCTAAGGCTCAGCGCAGGGCGCTGCCTAATGCGCTGCCTAATGCGCTGCCTAATGCGCTGCCTCATGCGCTGCCCGACGCCCCGCAAGATATTTTTCCAGTCTCTCGACCGCCTCGGCGAGATGCGTCATCGAGGTCGCATACGACACCCGCAGATAGTGCCGCGCCGAGTAGTCGCCAAAGTCCAGCCCCGGCACCAGCACTACACCTGTCTGATCCAGCAATTCGCGCGCGAAGGCATCCGAGTCATGCGTGAAGCGGCTGCAGTCTGCGTATATGTAAAACGCGCCATCAGGCATCACCGGCACACCAAAACCCAGCGCCTTGAGCGCCGGCACCAGATAATCACGCCGCCGCCGGAATTCTTCCCTGCGCGATTCGTAGATCGCCGTTGCCTCTGGCGTGAAGCAGGCCAGCGCCGCATGCTGCGCAACGCTCGATGCGCAGATGAACATGTTCTGTGCGAGCTTTTCAACGGCCGGCAGCATGGCCGGCGGCACCACCAGCCAGCCAAGACGCCAGCCGGTCATGTTGAAGTACTTTGAAAAACTGTTGATGACGATGATGTCCTCGCCCAGCGCCAGTGCCGACACTGGCGGCGCATCGTAGCTCAGGCCCTGATAGATTTCGTCCACCAGCGTGAACCCGCCGCGCTCGCGAACGGTGCTCGCAATGGATGCCAGCTCATCCGCCGGAATCGACGTGCCGGTCGGGTTGGAGGGCGACGCCAGCAGCACACCCGCCGTGCGCTCTGACCAGTGCGCGCGCACCATGGCCGCCGTCAGCTGGAAGCGTTCCACGGGACCGCAGGGAATCATGGTCGCCCTGCCCTCGAACGCGGCGACAAAATGACGGTTGCACGGGTAGCTGGGGTCGGGCATCAGCACTTCGGTATCGCGCCCGATCAGCGCGGCGCAGGCCAGCAGCAGCGCTCCGGAGGCACCCGCAGTGATCACGATGCGCTCGGCCGGCACCGTCAGCGCAAACCGCGCCCGGTAGTGCGCGGAGATGGCCTCCCGCAGCGCCGGCAGCCCGGTGGCGTGCGTGTAGCGCATCGCGCCATCCTGCAGTGCGCGCGCGGCAGCATCGAGAACAGGCTGCGCGGTGGGAAAGTCCGGCTCGCCGATGCTCAGATGGATCACCGAGCGGCCAGCCTTTTCCATCTCGGAGGCGCGCTTGATCACTTCCATCACATGGAAGGGCTCGATCTCGTCGAGCCGGTGGGCGAGCGGAAAGCGCAGGCTGTTCACAGGCAGTCTCGATAAGGCAGAAAGATCAGCGGCCCGCGGTCACCTCAGTCGCGCGCAAGCTGCCCGCCAGCTTGTCGAGCACGCCGTTCACATACTTGTGCCCGTCGATGCCGCCAAAGGACTTGGTCAGTTCGACCGCTTCGTTGATCACGACTTTGTAAGGTATTTCGATATGGTTCTTCAGCTCGAAAGCGCCGATCAGCAAGGCTGCATGCTCGATCGGAGACAGCTGATCAATCGCGCGATCAATCAGCGGGCGGATCTCTTCGCGCAGCTGATCAGCCTCGCGTATCGTGCCATGCAGCAGCACATCGAAATGCCCGGCATCGGCCTTCTCGAACCCGTGGGCATTGCGGATGTGCGCATCGATCGCGCCCGCGTCATCCTGATTGATCAGCCACTGGTATAGGCCCTGCAACGCGAATTCGCGCGCCCGGTGGCGCGGCGTGCGGTTCTTGTTGGGATTGGCATGCTGCGATTTGCTGCTCATTCTGAATCACCCTGATTAATCTTCGTCAGCCTCGTCGGCCAATTCTTCCATGGCGGCGACAAGGTTCGCCATCTCGACGGCAACGCGCGCCGCGTCGGTGCCTTTGTCCACCATTCGGGCTTCGGCCTGCTCGTCATTCTCGGTGGTGAGCACCGCATTGGCGACGGGAATGCCAAAGTCGAGGCCGATGCGGGTGATGCCACGGCCCGACTCATTCGATACCAGTTCGAAATGATAGGTCTCGCCGCGAACCACAGCGCCCAGCGCAATCAGCGCATCGAACTGGCCTGATTCGGCCATTTTCTGCAGCGCCAGCGGAATTTCCAGCGCGCCCGGCACGGTGACGAGCAGAATATCCTCGTCATCGACACCCAGATGCTTGAGCTCGGCCAGGCAGGCCGATCGCAGTCCATGGCAAATGTCTTCATTGAAACGCGCCTGTACGATGCCAATGCGCAGACCGCTGCCTTCGAAATCCGGTTCGTAGATTCCCACGCTCATAGTGCCTCCTGCTGAAGTTCGTCTGTCATTGTCCGGGGCTGGCCTGATAGCCAGTCACTTCCAGATTGAAACCTGCCATTGAAGGCATCTTGCGCGGATTCGCCAGCAGCTTCATCTTGCCCACGCCCAGCTCGCGCAGTATCTGCGCGCCGATGCCATAGGTCCGCAAATCCATGCGCGCGGCACGTGTGGGCGTGGTCGGCTGCGGTTCGCACAGGGCATTGAACTGCGCAAACATTTGCTCTGCCGACTCTTCGCAATTGAGCAGCACGATCACGCCGCGCTCGGCGGCCTTGAGGGACTTGAGCGCCGCGGCGATGTTCCATGAATGCGTGGTCGCCTCGGTATCGAGCAGATCAAGTATCGACACCGGCTGGTGCACCCGCACCAGTGTCTCCTGCGCCGCGCTGATCTGGCCGTGGACCAGCGCCAGATGGGCGCCGCCGCTGGGCTTGTCCCGGAATGCAATCGCATGGAAATCGCCATGCGCGGTCTGCATCCGGCGCTCCGCGACGCGCTCGACGATGCTCTCTGTCTGGCTGCGGTAATGGATCAGGTCGGCAATGGTGCCGATCTTCAGCTGATGCTCCCGCGCGAATTCGATCAGGTCCGGCAGCCTTGCCATGGTGCCGTCGTCCTTGAGTATCTCGCAGATTACCGCAGCCGGCGTCAGGCCGGCAAGCTCGGCAAGATCGCAGCCGGCCTCGGTGTGCCCGGCGCGCATGAGCACACCGCCGCGCTGCGCGCGCAGCGGGAACACGTGCCCCGGCTGCACGATATCGGAGGGGGTCGCGTGACGGGCCACCGCGACTTCAATCGTGCGGGCACGGTCCGCCGCAGATATCCCGGTGGTGACCCCCTCGGCGGCCTCAATGGACACTGTGAAATTGGTACCGTACGAGGTGCCATTGCGGGAAGTCATCAGCGGCAGGTTCAGCTGATCACAGCGTTCCTCGGTCAGGGTCAGGCAGATCAGGCCGCGCCCGAAGCGGGCCATGAAGTTGATGGCTTCGGGCGTGACGAACTCTGCGGCCAGCACGAGGTCGCCCTCGTTCTCGCGATCTTCCTCATCGACGAGGATGACCATGCGGCCGGCGCGCAGCTCGGCAATGATCTCTTTGGTGCTTGAAATGGACATGAGGGGAAATCCGGAAAGGGCACGTATTTTAAAGGATTTCCCCCTGCCGCCCGCGTCAGGCAGGCGCGGGCAGGACGCCGGCACTCAGCATTCGTTCCACATAGCGGGCGATCAGGTCGACCTCCAGATTGACCTGACTGCCTTCACGCAGGTGCTTGAGCGTCGTGACCTCGATGGTGTGGGGTATCAGATTGATCGAGATCGTGCAGCCCTGCGCGCTGTCAGACACGCGATTGACGGTCAGCGAAACGCCATTCACCACGACCGAGCCTTTGTACGCCAGATACTTGCCCAACGCTGCAGGCGCCAGCACATCCAGCCGCCAGGATTCGCCGACCGGCGCGAAATGGACGACCCGGCCAAGGCCGTCCACATGCCCCGAGACGAGATGGCCGCCCAGCCGTTCCGCCAGGGTCAGCGCTTTTTCAAGATTGACCTCGCCCGGCGCATCCAGCCCGACGGTGCAATTCAGGCTCTCGCGCGACACATCGACCGTGAAACTGTCGCTGGTCTTGCTGACGACGGTCATGCATGCGCCATTGATCGCCACCGAGTCGCCGATCGCGACATCCGATAATGACAAGCCACCGGCGGCGATCTGCAGTCGCACGCCGGCGGCACCCTGATCACCCAGGGGTTCTATGCGGGTAATGCGGCCCACGGCCGCGACGATTCCGGTAAACATGGTTTTCTCTGTCAAAAAATAGGGATTCTCAGGGGTGAGTTCATCCGGCGTGCGCAAACAAGTTCACTGGCGGGCGGGCCTCAGGAGCATGCGCAGATCCTCACCTACCTGCAGCACCTGATGAAAGCCGAACTGCCAGCGTTCACGGAGGTCGGACAGCTCAGGCAGGCGCGCCATGCCCTGCGCGGTTCCCAGCAGGCAGGGCGCCATATAGACCAGCAGCTCATCGACCACGCCGGCACGCAGCAGCGAGCCGTTCAGCTTGAAGCCGGCCTCGACATGCAATTCATTGATCTGACGCCGGCCCAGCTCCTGCATCAGTGCATGCAGATCAACTTTGCCCGAGGTCTCGGGCAAGCGAATGATCTCGGCACCCGCGGCAGCCAGCGGCGCCTCACGGGACGCATCGCCGGCCGTGGTGACGATCCAGCTGCTGCCGCCGCCTTGCAGCACCCGGGCATCGGGCCGGATCTGCAGCGCGCTGTCGAGCACGATGCGCTGCGGCTGGCGCGGCGTGTCGATGCCACGCACGGTGAGCTGCGGATCGTCCTGCTCTACCGTGCCTATGCCCGTCAGGATCGCGCACGCCCGTGCGCGCCACGCATGACCGTCGGCGCGCGCGGCCTCGGACGTGATCCACTGGCTCTGCCCGTTCAGCAAGGCGGTGCCGCCATCCAGACTGGCGGCGATCTTCATCCGCACCCAAGGCCGCCCGCGCTGCATGCGCGAAAAAAAACCGATATTCATCTCGCGCGCCTCGTCAGCCAGCAAACCGGTCTCCGTGACGATCCCGGCCTCGCGCAGCTTTGCCATACCGGCGCCGGCGACCAGCGGATTAGGATCTTCGATCGCGGCGACCACACGCGACACGCCTGAGGCCAGCAGCGCATCGGCGCACGGTGGCGTGCGTCCGTGATGGCTGCAGGGCTCCAGCGTCACATACGCGGTGGCGCCACGCACATCCGCGCCGCGCTGCTGCGCATCCCGCA
>JACCEC013317034.1_pt1 | contig 59633 bp, 60 predicted proteins | sample 7450121 | NCBI WGS metagenome assembly JACCEC01 (sample SAMN15323455, study PRJNA562643) | freshwater metagenome | isolation source: river surface water | place: USA:Blue River Watershed | collected 2017-08-18
ATGGTAAGGTGAGGTATGGTCTGGTGAGGCTAGGCTATGTTACAATTAAAAAAGCTAAGAGGAGAAATATTAAATGGCATGGTTTTGCAAAGATAAAAAAGAACCAAAAACAGAAAAGTATCCTATTGATTTTGACTCATTGAAGAAAGGTGATAGGATTTGCACTGCTGTTTTAGAGGAGATTTTACAAGTCAAGGCTGGGAGATCAGAATTTCAGACTAAGGGCTTAAATTTTGCAAAGAAAGTTGAACAGGAATTAGCCCGGCGGGGTATGGACTGTATTGTAAAATTACGTCAAGAGTCGTTACATATTTTAACTGACTCTGAAGCAGTAGAGTATATTAGCAGAACTAACCGCATGGGATGTAATAAAATAAACAATGCCTTTAATGCGTTAGGTATTGTTGATTACTCTAAATTAAATGCAGATGACAAGAACAGATATGACAGAGCGGTTGTAGTGGTTTCTACGGTTTATCAAGGTGTGACTGAGGCTGTGAGGCGCATACCAGCTATACAGAATAGAGCTAAATATGATAAACCTTTTGTTCCTTATAAGGAAAAGAAAATTCTTTAATATTAGAAAAACCTGGTAATAGTTGCCAGGTTTTATTTTTTAGAAATATTTTTAAAACAAAGTAGTTGACATATTTTAAAAGCTATGTTATATTAAGAATATCAATGGAACTGCTCCAGTCTATGCAGCAGAGAAATTGACGCTAGTGTTAATTTAAACTCACTACTCCCTATAGATGTTTGAAATAATGACTGAGGGGATAGACAAGAGGAGCGATAGACACAAGCACCGAGCCGACGGTTATCCGTCTAGCCTAGCAAAAATAATCCTGAGAAAGTACCCGTCCGATTTAGTTCAAGACCTTGCGAGGTTGACGGCATAGACTCTCAGAACAAACAGAAACTCCCTACCGAACTAAGTAAGTCAGAAATGATTGAACAGGTCAAGCCACCACTGAAAGAACAGAGTGAGGTGTTGGAATTAGCCACGAAGGGATAGGAACTGTTAAAGCTAGTTAAAGGCTATAAAAGCTGTTTTCCCACATTGGGGAAAGATAAACTTTAAATCCGGTTAGTTAGACACAAATGAACCCCCTTTGGAAAGGGTAGTAAGGCTAGATTTAAAGTATAAGGGTGAAAGTAAGGAAACTAAATGTTTTGCGTGTTCTTTATTAGACTTCCTGAACCATTAAACCAAACAGCTAGGTGTTCAACAGGTAATTGCTGAAATCTTGATTCTTAAAGGTATTGTTTAGTTAGCTTGAATCTAGGATAAAAGTCAGAAATTTAGCACTACTCCGAGCGTGTCTGGTGAGGATGAAAGAAGCGGTAGCTAAGACTGAGAGAACAGGATAAAACACAAGTAACTAAGTAAACAGAAAGCAGAGCCTCTACAGGCTTGACGGGAGTAATCCCAAAACGTTGTAACTTTTTTCTCAGGGAGCAATCCCAAAACCGATGACACATAACAAGAGCTTCCTCTCATGCTGATTGCGTGACGTTAGTAGAGAGGGTCACGTAAGCTTATTAAATATTTTTAACAGAGCTACAGGCTCTAAAGTTTATTTTTATGCCTGTATGTTCAAACATTTGGGCTGCGAATTTTTATTTATTAGTAGTATTTTAAGTAAATTAAGCAAGAAATAAGTGAAATAGTTAAAAATCGCGCCTGACTTGAGGAGACAGTGCCGGTCTTCCTGTGAAATATTTAGGAGTAAGAGGCTAACTAGTATTAAAGTATATAGCAAATATCAATCAAGTAGCGTAAGGAATTAGAGATTGGAAGGATAAAGCTAAAAAAGACAGTGATTCCTAGAATCCTTATATAGTAAGAGTTTTAGGGGTGATCCAAAGTTCGTTAAATTCTATTACTATTACGAACTCTGGATCACCTTCTATCTCAGTCTATATAAGGATTACAGCTACTTTACTAATTTGGGGAATTACCTGTTTTCCTTAAATGAACTCCTAAAAAGTTCCTGCCAAAGAAAGCCTAAGAACCACTTGCTATTTTGACTGAAATAAAAATATAGTTTTATCTGTAGTAGCTAAATATTTTCAAATGAATAAGCGTAGTCTGTTCTTGCTTGGTTTTGACAAAGTAATCCGGTCTGCTAGTGCCTGGTCAATGCTGTTAAACAGTTCTCCTGAAAACGTAAAAGTAGGACGTAACCTGTTTTTCCTCTTGCTTACGTCCTATTAATACAAAAGCCCCTCAAGTCAGGGGCTTTGTTTTTACTTGCTGATAACTAAATTACTTAATATACTTGATAAAACATTAAAACAAAATACCTATGCCTGGTAAAATGGCTTGGTTATCGTCAACAGTAGGAGACGGCACTAAAATCTTATTTTTACAGCCTAACCCTACACAGCCCTTTAGACCGTATACAGTATTTTCTCATTTAAAAGTTCCTGACCATAGAATCCAAGGTGGCAGCAAAGGCTGGGCAACTTATCAAAAGTTGTTTAAATGTGGCTGGGAACTGGTAGCTAGTGCAGATGTCAAACTAGGAGACAAATCCCATGACTAACTTAAGCATTGAACAGCAGTTCCAAGTGGCAGCATTTAAGTCACAAGTCTCACAAATGACATTGGAACAGACACAGGAATTGTTAGTAAAGCTGTACGAGGAGATGATAATTAAAGAGGCTGCTTATCTAGAACTGTTAAAGCATCATTGGGGGTTGGTAACTGATTAAAAACGCACATAAAAAATTTCTGGCTTTCTACAAGCCAGAAACATCACATTATCAGGGTCACTATTACGTCATGTTAACATATTTAACCGCAGCATTCTAAATTCCTATTATCTTAGCAATAGCCTGGATTTGTTCATTTGTTAGTTTATTAACAAACGAGATATCAGAGAAAAAAGTCGTTAATTTCTTTTTAGTTTCTTTTCCTAAAATATAATCTGAATATTGCTCTTCATCCTTAAATAAAAAATAATCACTAGTGTGATGTCCAATAATATCAGAAGGTAAGGTGTCTGAAATGTTTCTTTTTATTTTGCAGCTATTTACTTCAAAATAGATATACTTCTTTCCCTTTTCAGTTACAACAGCCTCATAATTTTTAATTGAGAAATTACCAACATTGTTGGTTTGTTTTCCCAGTATTATGTCACCTACTTGTAAATTTTTAAGCTGCATACTGTTTTACCTGTTGCTAAATTATTACAAAATTAACATTTTTATATTATAAATGTCAAGTATTTTAATTAAAACAACAAAACGTGCTATACTACTTTACGTAAAATAATCGTAAAAACCAATGCTCAAAGTAAAGCAATTATACAGCAATTCTAAAATACCCACTCGTGCCTATTCCACAGACAGCGGACTAGATTTATATGCCTATTTACCTAATGGGGATATTGCACTTTATTTAAATACTCCTGTGGTTGTTCCTACTGGTATAGCTGTTGAGTTGCCACAGGATAAAACAGTCATTACAGACACAGATAACACTAAATATACCTTAGTCAAAGAAGCACAAATACGTGGCACTTTTGAATTAGCAAGCAAAGGCATATCTGCTCACTGGGGTACAGTATGTAATTCTTACGCTGGTGAGCTAAAAGTTATTTTAACTAACTTAGGATCTGATAGGTTTTTTACTATTTTTCATAACATGAGAATAGCACGATTAGTAATACAAACTGTCTTAATTCCAGAGCTAGAAATAGTTCAAGGATTAGCTGATATAGATAGAGGCAAAAACGGATTTGGGAGTACAGGAAGATAATGTTTAAACCGACAGCTAAAGTAATCTGTGATTCTCGTCTCTCTGCATTTGTCAAACAGTACCGTAAATTCATAGAAGAAAATGACAATACATACCTCAGATATTAACAGTAACATCTTTGATTTGTCTTACCCGCAAGTTAGTTCTTATCTAAAACGTCACGGTTGGGTTCATGAGAAAACATTAGACAGCATAGACATCTATTCATTTGAATACTCAGATTCTACCTGTAGAGTTTTATTACCACATGACGATAAATCAGAGGAGTATAAACATAGATTAGCCGACATCCTACTGATTTTACAAATGCTACAATCACCGTCTTTACTGGACATTAATCGGCAAATTAAAAGATTTTGTTTAGGTTATATTACACAGGTGCAAATACATGAATAGAGGTAAGTTTATTGTTTTTGAAGGATGCGAAGGGTCAGGCAAAACAACACAATCTAAAAAGTTATCCCAGTGGCTAGAGTCTCAAGGGATAGCTACTCATTGGACTAGAGAACCGGGTGGTACTGTTTTAGGTAGACAGTTAAGAGAGTTTACACTTTTATCAGAGATAGATCTGACTACTGAGATTTTCTTGCTATTAGCTGACAGAGCTAATCACGTGGCAGAAATTAAACAAAAACTAACACTCGGCTACTGGGTTTTGTGCGATCGCTTCACCTGGTCAACGTTAGCTTATCAAGGATATGGCTATGGCTATAGTCTGGAGTCTCTAGAGTATTTAAATAGTTTAGCTTGTCAAGGATTAAGTCCAGACTGGACAATATTGCTAGATATCAATCCAAGAATAGGACTAGCAAGGAAACAACAGCAAGGGGAACTAAACAAGTTTGAAGCTAAGGATATAGAGTTCCATGACAGAGTTAGAGACGGATACAGACAGCTATTTTATAAAACAAAGAAAGACGCTTCTCTTACTTTTTGTTGGTACAGTATGCTGTATTGCCAGTCAAGCATTAACCCTGATAGACAAATAAGTGCAGAAGTATTACACAGTACAATAGTAAAAAGAATACCGTTTAGCTTGAATAGCAACGCTTGACATAGGTACTTTTTTTAAGACATACTGGGAAAACATTCTACTTAAAATAATAAAATGTCGCCCCAGTCAGTCAAAATATTGTGGAAATTAGCAGCTAAATTAGAAGCTCAACAGACACAGAACCTCTATCACAAACAACCCGCTTTACAAGGTCTTGAAACAAAATATGCTGTTCCTGAACAGTTGCCAACTGCCAAAGCTGCGGGTTAGCTGCATATTTTTTCATCAAATCAAATCTACTATTTTGACCTGCTGATTGAGTTTTTAATCCTATTAGCAGGTTTTCTAGTTTAGTTTGTTTGACCTGAATAATCTCTTTTAAGTCAGGGTCATCTAGCAAGCATAGCTTCTTAATTTGTGCGCGTAGTTCCTTTATTTCCGGCGTTTCTTCTTGACTAATCAGTTCTGCTTTTGTTGCCTCTCTAGCAATCTCGTCAGCTTTTTTACATAGGCACTTAATCACTTCATCAACACAGTTCTGTACAGTTAAGCTGTAACTTGATTTCCTTTCACAAGTAATTAGTTGTCCTGAATCCGGATTAGCACCTTTACATACTATGTAGTAATGATGGTTAGTAGTGCCGTCTTTTAATTTAATACTACTTAACCGTGAGCGCATCCTAGCACCACAACCCGCGCAAAAAGCTAACCCAATTAAAGGATTAACTGTCGTCACTTTCTTACCTTTTGTATTTGGTGACTGCTCAAATATTCTCAGAATTTCTAGATACTCATCTTCTGTCAAAATGGCTTCATATTTCCCAGGTATTTCTATTTTCCTATCAGCTTCCTTATTAAAGTAAACTAGATTGCCTCTTAATAAAGGATGTAATAACCAGGCTTTTAGTCCGGCATGGGTATGTGGATGATAGGAATATGTTCTTGCTTTTGTTGACTCGTAACCATACTTACCACAAAAAACCTTAATAGTTCCTGACAGGGTTCTGATAGTTAAAAACAATTCAATCAGTTCTCGTGCAACAAGAAAGTAAGACTTGTTTGACGTTTTATATAAATTATGATTTATTATTAAAACATCGCCAACTTTCAAATAACCAAAGATAGCTGCCAGTGCCTTTTCCTGTGATCTAGGAACTTAAGACCCTGTATTGAATTGTATTTGTTTTTATCTCTTGTCATCGCAGCAAACGCGACTTGAATCCTAGAATTTAAGAGTTCTTCTGGAGTCTCAAACCGCATAGTCCCACCGTCAAGCATAACAATGTGAACTTTATGCTTTTGAAGTTCTTCCCTAACAGATTCCCAGCTTTCAGCAGAACGGGTAAATCTATCAAAGCAGGGAACTATTAGTTTTTTAATACACCCCTGTTTGATTAAATTAAGAACTTGATTGTAACCAGCGCGTTTATCGTTAGCTCCTGATTCAATATCCCAGTAGATCTGGTCTTCCCTTAATCCGTATCTTTTAAGAGCGTCAATGTAACGCTCTAACCCGTGACCTTCTGTAAACTGCCGTTGAGTGGACACCCGACAATAACCAATGCAATCCTCAAACCCGTGTGACATAACAGTTCTAGCTAGTTGAACTACATACGTTTATATTCTACCAAACTACAGTCTGGCAACAAATAAACGTATTAACTAGTTTAATCACCTATTGAAACAAAAAACATATTTAGATTAAAATCATGACAACAATTGCACAGCCAACCTTAATACAGCTTTACAAAATGCTTTCAGCAGACTCAAACAAAGAAACAGAATTTGGCAAATTATTACTTAAAATAATAAAAAAGCCTATAATTCCTGTTTCCAAAGAACTTTTATGTCATCCCAGCCCGCCGCCAAATAAACCAGGGCAACCGCACAGATTTAAGAAAACGCCTTTAACTAACGAGGCATATACAGAAGTCAGGGAAAAATGGAATGAAATAATCCAAGAAAGAAACAAGTTCACAGACTCTCATGGACTGTCTTACGACTACTTCATGCTTATGGTACAGGACTTGTACGGCTGTGACGATGTTCGTTCTCCTCAAATGCCGTTGACACGGGAATCTGTAGATCATTTAGTCCATACAGGCAATCCCTGGAGAAAAACAAAACCAGCACTATCAATACAGGAATACCATTTAAGCTTTATTTGCTGTTTTACCGAATCACCAGAAGAAACATTCAAAGAATTAAAAGCAGCCGGACAAAGAACCCTAGAAGAGTATCAAAAAATAAAGCACGAAACCACAAAAATAAAAGAACCTGCTAGGTTAAGCTTTGACTTTCCCACAAATAACAAAAAATCAGACAGTCTGTATTTAACACACAGTGGTAACTTTACTAAAGATGCTAGTCGTGCTAACAATCTTAGAGGTTTAGTATGGAACGCCGCGCATCAAAACGGAAAAGAATATTTTTTAAGGGCTGGTATTTCCGCAGAAGAATTACTCTCTTTAATACTAGAGAGCAATCCTTCTTTACGGATGTCTAGCCTTCAAAGCTTAGTTTTGCTTTTAGATATACCGCCAGAACGTTTAGTAGAGATGCTTGCTGACGATACTAGCGATTTAGATGTCGGTTTTTGACTCTTCATCCCTAATAATCCAAGGATGATTCTCTAATACATAGTTCCATAGTTTCTTGTGCTTAGGACTTAGTTGATCTTCAAAACTAGGTTCTTTTTTGTTTTGCGTCTTCTTTTTATCTAATTTTAAAGGCATGACTCAGGAAAAATGTAGTGATTATGTCTACATTTTACTTTGTGTTTCCTCTATATGCAACAAAAAAAAACAAACAAATAAAACATAAAAATAATACTTTTGATAGATGTACAAGTACGCGTTTTAGGCGTATTCCTATGTAACTCTATATATTACATAGTCTGTTACTTGCTAATAATGTTTCTTTCAATAGATGTATTAATTTCATTAATAGGCTATCTGGAGATAAAACAGAAAAAAGTGTTTTAATAGAAATGCAGAACTTTAACCAGTACAGTCATGTCGTTTTCATTAGAACACAGCAATGAGTATTTTGACTTAATCAAACCTCAGTACATTAGCTGGGAGTTTTACAGTCAATATCTAGACAAGCAGCCACCTTTTGGGGAATTGGGAGCAGTTGTTTACTTGAGAACTTACAGCCGCTATGTTAACGAGTTAAAACGTCGGGAAATATGGCAGGAAACAGTATTAAGAAATATTGAGTACAGCCTAAACCTAGACACAATAACACCTTTAGAAGATAAATCTAAAGAAGCGGAATCTTTATTTGATATGATGTTTAATCTGCAAGGTTTCCCCGCAGGTAGAAGCCTATGGACTGCGGGTAGCGCGCAAACCTTAAAAGATTCTAGCTCTAATTGGAACTGTGTATTTAAAACAGTAGATAGTCTAAGCGCATTTAGCGAGATTTTTTACTGGTTACTAATTGGAGCAGGTACGGGTTTTAGTGTAGAGCAGAAATACATTTCTCAGTTGCCTACTTTCAATACAAGAATACACGTCATTCATGAAGATTACAACTACCAGCCTAGAATTGACGGCACTTTTATTAACCTAACTAATCTGGAAGATACTCCACAATTTCTAACAACTTACACAGACTTTGTAGAACCATCAGAAATTATTAAACCCGATGATGAGTTTGTTAGACATCTAGACAATAACTATAAAATAGTTAGACTACAAGTAGGTGACAGTAAAGAAGACTGGTGTAATTCCTTGAGAATCTTTTTAAAAGCATTATCATTAGATAGTGTGGAAAAGATTTACATTAACTACGATCCAATACGTCCACAAGGAACACCAATTAAAACTTTTGGTGGTCGAGCGTCTGGACATAAAGCATTACTAGTTCTGTTTAGTAACGTTCTTAAAATAATCAGACGTTGCAACGGTAAAATTGATTCTCTTGCTTCTTTAGACTTAGTTAATTCTATTGGTTTAAATGTTGTTTCAGGTGGAGTTCGTCGCACAGCACAGTTAGCAATAGGCGATAGCTCTGATGAGTTATTTAAAACCGCAAAAGTAGGATTATTTGATGATCCTGAAAAAGCAGACTATCAATCTATCCGTACAATGTCCAATAATTCCACAGGAGAATATGGACATCCTGGGTTAGAGGCAATTAATAAAACGTTTGAATGTTTAAAAACTCAGGGCGATCCTGGTTTTTGGATTATAGGCAATAGTCAAAAGTTAGCAACATCCCCTATTAAGGGTACGAATCCGTGTGGAGAAGCAGGACTTGACGACCGAGAAAGCTGTAATTTAACAACTAAGAATGTTAAAAGTTGCGTTTACTTTGATAAGAAAGCAGGAAAGTATTTATATGACTGGGAACTTGGTAAAAAAATATTAGAATTAATTACCAGGTTAGCAACTCGGATTACATTAGCAACTCAATGGCATCCTGAATGGGATAGAATACAAAAAAGAGACCGTTTATTAGGAGTATCAATGACAGGGATTCTTGATGCTTTTGATTTACTTGAATGGGATTACGAGCAACAAAAATACTTCTTTCAATGGTGTAAAGAAACAGCAATAAAAGCAGCCGACAAATATCACGATTATCTAAGAATTAACAGAAGTGCTAGAGTTTGTTTAATGAAACCAGAAGGAACCATTAGCTTATTACCTACAGTCTCTAGTGGTATTCATCGCGCCTACGCTCCCTACTACTTACGTCGTATTAGGTTTAGTAAATTAGACCCGTTAGCAGAAGTATTACTGAACTTAGGTCTAAACCCAGTACCGGAAAACGGACAAGGTGACGATTTATTTGACGATAAGTGCAATACATGGGTATTTACTTTTCCCATAAAAACTAACACTAAAACCCGGGCTATTGATGAACCAGCCATAGAACAACTAGAACGCTACAAATTAGCTCAAAAATACTATGCTGACAGAGGACATAACACAAGCATTACTGTTACCGTAGCACCCGATGAGTATGACTTAGCTGCTAACTGGGTAAATGATAATTGGGATGACATTATAGGTATTGCGTTTCTTCCTAGATTTGACCCCGTTGAAGGTGGTAAAGCAGCTTATCCGTTAATGCCTTTAGAACCCTGTGACGAAGAAACTTATCAATCTTTAAAATCACAATTACCAATACTTTCACAAGCAGACATTATCAGCAAACTGTCTGAGATTGAGAAGGGTTTTGAGGAACAGGAATTAGATAAGGATTGCCTAACAGGTGCGTGTCCTATTCGCTAATTTCTCACTAAAAGAACTAACAGAGGTAGCTGATTATTACAGATTAAAGTTGCCTCTTATTTAACTATTACCAATGAAAACTCATGGCTTACATTGAACCGATACCAACAGAGTATTTTATTCCTGGCGACGTAGTTTTTGATTGCGCTCTAAACTACTACGAGATTAGAAGTTACCCGCTATGCCGACTTTACTTCGATCCTAACGCTAAATTTCCTTTACAACCTAATGCCTTTGAAGGTATTACGCCTGAAGAAAGAAGAGCAGGAAGGAAAGCCAACCATCTAAGTTATTTAGCTGTTTTACAAGGATACAACCGTGAACATTTAGTCACAGATACTAGTTTTAGAAAAGCCACTAGATAGCAAAAAATCCTTCTAGTTAATAGAAGGATTTCCTTAATTATCTACCACTACCGCGCTCGTCACTTACTAGCATACTCTTACCCTTGTTTTATTGTTTGACTTCCTACATTATAAAACAGATATGAAACAAAATCAAACAGATTTTTATTAAAAAACATTAAAACTTTAATTTTAAGAAAAACTAAGCTAATATTGACTTAATTGTACAGAGATAAAACCTATGAAATTTTTAAAAGGTAATCAGTCCTCAATCACAGTCCACAGCAAAGAAGACCCACCTATAGTATACGATGCTGAAATAGTGGAATTAGAACCAACAGAGTCAGATTTTTTCAGGTGTCCGACGGCTGCTGACATAATACAAGCAGAACAGCAATTAGAAAAAACAAGAAGGTTTTCTTATTGGCAATGGCTTAAAAATGTGTTAGGGTAGGAAAAACCAGTATATCTAGGCTCGTGACATTTACGACGTAACAACGCTTCAACAGTTACGTCATTTTTTTTTAGCTGTACTACTGTCTTGATAAGATAGTTTTTACTGTCTAACTGTCTTGTTAAAATAGCTTTTTACTGTCTAACTGTCCAGATAAGACCATGAACAAGACAAGATACTTACAAGAATTACTAGATTTACAAACTGCGGAACATCCTGAAGTCGGTGACTGGATTATAGAATATAGAGCGTTTGATGGTTGGTATGCCATACCAGACTATCCAAGATACGTTGGCGATCCTGGTATATTTCTAGGCACTAACTGGAAACAAAGCAAAAAATCATTAAGAAATGTATTTACCTAGTTACAAATAAATGTTCTATTTTAAGTATTGACAATTTATCTTAGATTTAATATAGTAGATGACATAAGGAAACCGCCGAACCTCTTAATTCCCGGCGGTAACGCAATTAGTATGACCTTAACTATAGCACGTCCTGTTTTAAAAAACAAAACTGCACGTAAAGTGCAGTCAATCAACAAAGTCAGTAAAGACTACTATGAAGTAGTCGGAGATAGTGGTAACGTGTACCACTATGATAGCTGGGCTGATTGCTGTAATTGCCCTGCCGGGCAAAAAAACATTGACTGCTATCATGCCAAAGCAGTCAGACAGCTTTCTCATCATGAAAGCTTAAACCAGGAAGAATATCTGTTTGATGTGAAAACATCAGACATAAGTGAAACAGTTAACCAGTTAGGATTGATTGCCTTCTTTAAAGGCAACGTAACGATTAACAGCACTTGGGGCAGACAACCTGCCATGCTAATTCAGGTTCATCATAAAGGTTACTACCTATGTGATGTCCACTGCATGGGTAGTATGTTCACAATTACCAACCACGTCACGGGTAATTGTAAAACCCATAGCCCTAACAAAGGGCAAAGACTGGAATTGTTAAAATACAATCTCAAGAAATTGAGAGATATAAACGCTTACTGGAGTAATAAAAAAACAGAAAATAGCTGGGGTGAAATAAACGCCGGGTTATAAAAAGTAAAAGGCGATCGCACTCAAGCCATCGCCCCAACCTTATCTCATTCAACTAAGATATTAACAGATATTTTAGTTGAATATTTTATTTTTTAGGTAATTCTAGTATTTTTCTTTTTGGTGGTTCTGTTGTAGGTGTAACATCAGGCAACACCTTTTTAGGCTTCTCAGAACCGATAACGCCCACTGTTATTTTCTTTGTTACTAGTGGCTTATCTGCTTTAGTCCTATTACCTTTTTTCTTAGCTTTAAGTTTCTTCTTAAAAGTCTTAAGAATGCTATCATCGGGTAACTCCTCACTGACTAACTTGTGAGAAATTACTTTTAAGTTCCCGTCTTCAAACTGACAGACTAAAGCAGCTAACTTGTGCTTATAAAGTTCCCATAGATTATCTGAAGACATTACTCTAACTTTAAAGTTTCTAGTAGCAAAGCAAACTTTTCTCTTAGTAGGGACAATACTATTAAAATTCCTAGAAATAACAAATTGATAGCAGTTAGTTTCTTTATTTCCTCCTACTAACGCGCCTGTAACTAAAAAGGTATTGTCCACACCTTCTAGACCGCAGCCGACAATAGTTAATTGAATCGGTGCTGGGCTACTTTCAGTTATTAGCTTATTTTTAAACCAGACTAAAAAATAGTGTGATTTAGAATAAAGTTTCCTAACAACATTACGGCACTTAATGTGAACAAAAGCCGGAAAATCGCCATGTTTAGTTTTTAAAATACCTCTACCAGTATCCGCTCCTGTCTGATTTTCTAGAAAAGTAAACTTACCTTTGATAGTTCCTAATGCCTGATAACCAGTGTGGTTAGGTTTAGGTTCGATTTTGAATGTCGGTTTTATCTTGACTGCCATGACTCTTATTTCCTGTTTTGCTTGTTATTATGACATATTTTATTTGACATTTTACCCGTTTTTAAGTTAAAATTAACTAGAAATTAGAGGTAAAATATGGCAACATTTCGTATTATCTACAACGCTTATATTGATACAGAGTCTCATCCTCAGATAAGTTCAAGACAGTCAGCCATAGCTATTGCCAAGGCTATGACTACTAATGAAGTTGGCAGCTTTGACTGGGATAACGAATGCCAGTCATTGAATTTCTGTGAATATGTCTTAGTTGAAGCGGAAAATGAAAACGAGGCTGTAGTAGACAATCTGGAGGCAATGCCACAGATTAAAGACGCCGACTACGCAGGAGTACAAAAACTCCGTAAACGTTAAGAAAGATACTCACAGTTAATTGTAACTGTGAGTATAGTAATGTCTTCATGTCGTACTAATACCATAAAACCAATGAAAATAAAATGCTCCCTAGATGATTTGCGCTGGCATTTAAAAAGACTCTCACTAGTTGAGTCTAAAGCAGTATTAATCAGTGCTGACAGTAGTATTAACCTAACTGCTGTTGACAGAGTTAGTATGTCCGTTTCTTGTAGTGGTGAAGTTTTAGAGACAGGAAAAGCCGCATTATCTTGCAGCCAACTATTATCTTTAGTTAAAAGCTTATTAGCTAAAGAAATTACATTGTCAATAAATAATGGATTTTGTTCTATCAAAACAGACACAGGAATATACAGACTCAAATGCCTTGAGGAGTCAGAACTGCCAGAATTGTCGGATGCTCCAGAATGGCAAAAAAGTTACACGTTAAACGCAAAGCAATTATCTGAGGCTATCAACTCAACTATTTATAGTGCCTCAACTGACGCAACTAAATGTATTTTATGCGGTATTAATTTGCAGATTGAAAATAACATTCTAGTCTTTGCTACAACAGACGGACACAGATTGTCTTTAATTGAATTTAAAGATGATTACCAGAATAGTAAATTAATTATTACTTTACCTAATAGGCTTTGTTTAGTCCTCCAGAAGCTACTAAATAAAGATTTAGAAATTAAGATTCTTGTTGACTCTAAACAAGAAAATACCTGTTTACAAGTCAGTGACTACAAGATAACGAGCAACCTTCTAACCGGGTTTTATCCAACGTATCAAAACTTAATTCCCACAGAATTTGAAACAAGGTTAACAATAGCGACTGCACCTTTATTAGAAGCAGTAGAGAAAATATTAGTAATATCTTCTCAAAGAAACGGATTTATTAATATTGAGTTAAATTGTGACAATCAAGTATTGATTCTGACTTCTCAAGTAACAGACGTAGGAGTAAGTGAAATAGTTTTACCTGCACAAGTTGACGGTAATTTAAAGATAGGGTTTTACGGTAACTACTTGCTAGATGCACTTAAAAATATAAAGGCTAACGAAATAATGGTTAGTTTAGTTAACGCTAGGTCTCCTGTTATTATTGAACCCTTAACTAGTCAAAAACTCATATATCTAGTAATGCCAGTTCACGTTAAAAAGTAAAAACATGAGAACAATAACTACAGCCAAAAAACTAGCAGACGCTTTACCCGGACTGCTGTCAATAATCCCTAAAAAACCTAAGTTTCAAATATTAGAAAATATCCAGTGTGTAGCTACTAAAGAAGGAATTAGACTGAGAGCGTCTAACCTAACTTCCTTCCTTACAGTACATATCCAGTGTGAGGTAGTAGAGACTGGCAGTTGTTGTATTCCTGCCAAGCTATTTTCAGATATTATTACAAAGCAAGCTAAGAACTCAGGAGATTTAACTTTGATTTTAGAGGATACAAAGTTAAGTATCTGTGGAAAAGAGAAGCAAGTAATTAATGTTATCTCAGATGAAGAATTTATAGAGTTTCCGTTACTAGGTTCTACCTTTAAGGATATAAATGTTAACGGAATAGAGTTTTTTAATAAAGCAAAAACACTCTGTAATTATGTTTGTAAAAATAATTCTGACATAAGTTTTAATAGTGTCCATTTAGCTTCTGGTAAGTTAGTGGCTTGTGATAGCTACAAACTAGCCTACGCTGATTTAAAAGTTAATGAAGACGCGCCAAATGTCTTCATCTCACCTGACTTAATACAGGTACTAGGTAAGTTAAATCTAGTTAAGAAATTAGCAAACTTAGAGAGTGAAGATATCACAATTAAAGTTTTAGCTTATCCTTATGAAGACGACCGTTTAATATTTAGCTTTGATAACTGGGAACTAATTCAAAAGACCAGCAAATACAAACCGCTCCCGCTTATTAATCTAGATAAAACAACAGCATATACAGACCTAGAATTTGATAGACAGCAGTTATTGTCTAAAATAAAAGCAGCTATTGTGTGCAGCGATAGCAAATTAACTAGGCTGTGGTTGCACTTACAGAATGGCAATCTTTACTTTGTAACTGCTAATAGTCAAGACTATCTAACTGCTTCTGGAAGTGCTGTTTCTTATCTAATAGAAGCAGAACAGTTTTTAAAAATAGTTGACAGTTTAAAAGTCAAAACAGTTAAACTTAAGCTGCCACATACTAGGAACTTAATAGGAATAGAAGTAGATGATTTTAATTTAGGACTATTCCCCATAGAACCTAAAGACTCTGATAATGAAATATTAGAAGAGTTAAATACTGAGAGTACAACAGAAATAGTAACCAGCCTAGAAGTTGACAGTAATCCTCTGATTAGTGCTGAGATTAGAAATACTGTTTTTTATCTACAAAACTTACTAGAGTCTGTAACAGATGTCCAATTAAAAGAAGCCATTGTTAAAGAAGTTCTAGCAATTCTTTAAAGTAAAAAGAGTAGCCTTTTGTGGCTACTCTTAACGTTCAATACTTTTCTTTATTTTCCCACGATACCCAGCAAGAGGAATATTCAGGATAATCGCTTAAAAACTCGTCTTTCACTTCAATAGCTGCGTTAACGTCATCAGCAAAAAACCAGGAACTCCTAAAAGCTTTTTTGGTTTTCTTTTCGTTTTCATATAACGTAAATCTGTAGAATGTCACTACTGCCACCTTAGTTATTTCTAATATTAATTATAGGCTATCTATAAAATAATGTCAACGTTTAATCTAAAACAGTAGCAAGCGAAAACCAACTACTGTTTTAACCAACTTAACTATTCAAAGATTGAAGGAAAGTTGTTGTCTTGCAAAATCTGTAATAGTTCCTCTGTTTCCTCTTGAGACAACCCGCCAGGAATACCTTCTATGACAGCTTTTGCTAAAGATTTAAACAAGCCTAAATTTCTATATTGGACTGTAGTTTGCAATGCTGAAAACTCGTTAGCTTTAGTAGTTTGCAACACTTTACTAAAGAAAGAACTACCCGCTAACGCAGGAAGAATATTGTTCCACTTTGGCGGATTGTCCATACCAACTTCGTTTACTCCATTTAAGTATTTTTCTAAAGGCGTATCACCAGGCGCGTTAGGAAAAGCGTTTTGTTGCCAGTCAGCTTCATAGTATTCTCTAGCAGTAGGATTTAATTCAGAGAATATTCTTGCATCACCATCAACAACATATAGATAATCGCCATTGTAGTTGGCAATCATTGAACTGTTTAGAGAGTCGTTTACATTAACAAACTCATCAGACTTTAAAACAAAAAGATTCAGCATATTATAAATATTTAATGTTACAGTCCGTCATTCTGCAAAAAGTAAAATTAGAGCCAAACTCTAACTTTAGTTGAGTATTAGCTGCTAAAGGTGTAGTTGTGAAATATAAAGTCATAGTACCACCTACCTGACCATACCAGCATTCAATAGTTTTTGAGGGAGTAATTACGTATTTTTGATTGTATCCTGCTGTCAATGCGTTCCCTATAGCTACACTCTGGTAACTTCCGGCTATCTGAGTTATTCCATAAGAAGAATCAAGAACACCGTTGTACACAAATAAGTAATTTTGTATTTTTATAGCAGCCCCCCAGCAAGCGTTAGAGTTTGGGTTTCTTAGTAATACCACTATAGGAACAGCAAAATTCATATCTGTAAAGGAAGTATAAGCTGGGATAGTAAAGTTTATTTCTACAGGGACATCGCTATTAAAGGTAATTTCAGACTTGGCATAAGCAGGGAAAAATTCAGGCGGCGAAGACACTCCCGTAGGCCAGTAAGTACCGTTGTTAATTTTCATGAAAGTTACGCTAGTTACATTTAGTGCAAAATCAGTAATGTCAATGGCTACGTTATTTGTAGCGTTGCTTAGACTGTTAGCTAATTTTATAGTAGTAGAGTTAACTACTATTACAAAATACTTTCTAAGTGCTGATATTCCTCCGCTTGTAGCTACTGTTGCACCTGTTGTTTTAAAGAAAAACCAAATATGATTTCCAGTTACAAAATTGTGAGGAGTAGGTCCCAGATTTATTGTGTCTGCGGTAAAGTTAAAATTAGGAACTACAGGGATGTCTAAAAAATAAAAAGGTGCGACTGGGTTGGCAATAGCATAAGTCAAACCTGAACCTGGCATTTTATACCTCCAAAAAAGATAAACTTGCTGTTACGTTAAAAGTTGCTTTTTGCACATAATTAATATAGGGATTAATACTACCGTTGCTGGTAATTGTAGTATTGATAGCAGTGCTTGTATCCCAAGGTAAATCATTTTCTAATAAAATTTCCCTGAGTCCAATATAAGAGACACAAAGCCAATAAGTATCCTGATTGACAGGTGCTTGGAATCCGGTATCAGTTGTTAGTTGAACATCATTTGAGTATTGAACAGAACCAAAGTCACGCTGCACAGAAAACAAGTCACTTAAATTTATTGATACTCCAGATGAAGCCGGAGCAGCTAATACAATTCTTTGTCCACCTGTGAATGCAGACAATCTACTAGTATTAAATTCAATACCGCTTGAAGGTACAGATGTCCAAACTAAAGATGTGTCAACTTCCGGGTTTTTTAATAGAAAAAAGCTAGCTAACTTATTACCAGAAAATGCTCTAACAAAAGAAGGTAATAATGTATTTGAGTTTTGGATATTGTTAATGTCTTGTCTAAGTCTAATTCCCAATAAAACCCAAGCAGTCCCAGGCGTTGCTGTTAGGCTTTTGCTAACACTAACCTCATTTGGCACGTTGTCTTCTATTGTTTTTCCCAAACTAGAAACAGAAGTACCGTACCTAACTAAAGTTTCTGTGTTATTAGATGTGGAGTTATTAGAAATAGAGAACGCAATAGGTAAAGCTACTTCATTAATAGCAGGGTTTTGTAAAGTCCCCGCGCCTCTATTAAGAGAATGAACTACTACCCATTTACCTAATATAAATGCCCAAAACCTAGCATGATATCCAGAACCAACGCCTACTTCAATTCCAAACATTGTAATGTTTGTAAAATCTAAAGACGTTAGTTTGTTGCCATTAAAAGCAGAACGTGGTATTTCCTCTTCTGTAATTCCGCCAAAGTTTGACCTACGGACAATAGAGAAATTATCTCCAGAACCGTCTGCTTTTATCTGGAAGAAATAACCAGAATTGCCATTAAACCATCCCCACTGTTTTTTAATATTAGGGGATAAAGACAAAGACATCTTAACAGCAATTGTTATAAAAATAGGCGCGCCCATGCTAGGAGCAAACACCCGTTTACTAAATAACAAAGCTTGCTGTAAGCCTGACCCGCTAGTAGGAGAAAATGGTAAACATTGTAACCTTGCTGCGCTTTCTGTAACTGAATACCTAACACTAGGAGTAGTGCCTGGATAAGTAGCACGGACGTTAACTCTACCAGTCCAGAATACTGATTCTGTACTGTCTCCAGTAGAAGAATCAGCAGTAGTGAACGCCCATTGAGACGACTCAAGGTCATATATAGAGGTGCCTCTAAATAGAAGACTTGTCTGAACAAATCTTTTCATTCCTAACAAGTCGTTAGAAAGTTCAGAGGGACTTCTAGCTACTATGTCAGTGCTACTTGTAGTTGGTTCAACTTCATAAGTTAAAAGAGCATTATTAGAAGCCAAAACAATAGAATAACTTTGGCTACTGGGTTTTGCTCCCAACTTTGACGGTCTATCCCCAATGTCTTCAGGCAAATGAATATCTGTCATTGTTGCCCCCAAATCAAAGAAGCAGAAACATTCACATTTAGGTCGCTAGCTATAGTTCCCGTAGCAGGAGTCACTAGACCACTTGCTACAGTATAGGTAAACTGAGTAGCACTAAGCACGTTTACAACAGCAGTTAAGTTATATCCTGTTTGCGTTGCTCCCGTGACTGTTACATAGTCTCCAGTCTTATAGGGATGTCCTGCGTTAACTGTAGCTGTGGCGGTAGTTCCACTTGAGGTCAAAGTATTTATTGTTGCTGTAGGAATTAAATCCTGAACCATAACATAGAGACTGTCACCTGCTGTATTGATATCTGCTTGTGCTTCTCTACCTAAAAACTCACGGTTATAAGCAAATATTTCCGTTAAATCTATTGTTTGACCGTCGCCAACTCCAGTGTAGAAAGTGCCACATGACTTGCCTGTATTAGCTGTAACAGTACCTAGCGTAGTTGCCGTACTAATAGCACTTAAGTCTCCTGCTACAGGCGTAGGAAAAACATTACCTGTTACTGTGGGATTTTTTAACAAAGTAAAACTACAAGGTGCTGTGCTAGAAATACTAAGTTTAAGAGGATAAGCCCTAAGCTGATTTGGTGTGTCTACTGACAGCCCAGTAGTAGTATTTGTTGAACTTTTAATAGTCGGTTTAATCCTTAATCCTAGTACAGGATTACTTAAACTATTTGTAATCGTCACCAGTCCGCTAGTTGCTGAGAATATCTCCATTGGCTTAGGGTCGCCAGCCTCAATGCTTACGCTTGTTCCAAAAGTAGATAAAAAGGCGTTAGCACTGGGAACTTCAGTAGATAAAGTCTTATCAGCACGTCTGTAAATCCTGAATGTTAAAGGCTTATCAGGATTTCTTAAAGAAGGGAATTGTAAGTTGCCACCAATAGGAATAGTTTGAATTTTAACCCATCTTGGAATGTTTGGTTGAGGTGCTTTATCAAGTGGAACAAATGCCGAAAAGGCAGCACCAGAAGCACCATACCATGAATATTCAATCTTAAACATTGTTAAGTGTGTTGCCGTTAAAGTAGCGTCAAACAAACTTAATTTATGTCCAGTAGTAGTTGGGTTTCCATTAACATCAACTGCACCATTTGATGAACCATCTAATCTATTTCCGTTAGTTGCAACTGTGTAGCCAGAAGCTGTACTATTACCTATTTCTATTATTTGTTCATAGGCGTCTGCTCCCATCAAATCAGAATGCCCAGCCAAATAAGGAATATCATCCCGTTTAACTAACCCAGATGTTTCTCCTGATGAAGTTCTTCTAAAAATAAGTAGTTTGTCACACCAAACGTTGTTATTATCTTTTTCATATAAAATCCTAAAACCATAGCCGTCATTATTATCATAAGAACCAAACTCAATAACTACATTTTCATTAGCAGACCCTCTACTACACTGGACACCGTAACTGGTATTCATTGCCCTACCAGCTTGATAAGGAAAGTTGGCTTTAGTCTGCAAACTTGCATAAGTACGAGCCTGATTACCATTTTGAATTGCTAATCTTGCAGCACTTTTATTAGGGTCAAAAACAATCCTTCCTTGGCTATTGGCTGTAGGTATGTTTTCCGCTGTGCTATTATCTACTCTTGAAGCCCAAATTTTAGGATTAATGCCATAGCGGCGGACATCACCCAATGTTAATTGTGGTGTTCCATATCTTGGATTTCCTAATAAATCCCTGTCTAATTCTCCAGTACCACCGTAGGCTGGATAAATAGCTATCGGAGGCATATTACTAGCAGGAACAACCGATAAAGATTGACTTGCTGGTTGTTGTCCAGGCTGCAAAGGTATTGAACGTCCAACTGTAACATCTGCCATAATTAAACTCCATCACTCCAATGATCTGTTAACGTTACGTTGCCCTGAATTAATCTAATTGTGTATCCGTCTGATTGACGACAAATTACGTCATAGCCATAAGTCCCTGACTCTAGAAATTGAGTATCTGCCGGGTCTATTGCTAAATAAAAACTATTAAAAGTATGAGTTCCAAACCATGCGATCGCACCACTAGGAACAGCCACTAACAAAGCTGCCACAGTCAGAGTAGTAGCATTTGCCAACGCAGCCGCAGTAAGCCTAGCACTTCCTACATATTGCCAACCGTCAGAAGTACGAGTAGCAAAGTTTAAAGTAGTATTTGCTGGTATAGGCACTGATAAAGCACTGACAGTAATAGAAGTAGCATTAACAGCAGCGTTAGCCGTAGCAATTACTGTACTTGCGCCAACTATAGCAGTGGCACTTGCACTTATGTTTACTGTTGAAGCCGATATAAAAGCAGTAGTAGAACCAGGTGTGAGTGCCGTAGTCAAAGTAACCGGGTCAGCCACGTTACTGTCATTAAAAATCAGTGTAGTGCCACTAGGAATGTCCCTAGTCACACCACTAACACTAATTGACGTTGCGCCTATTGACGCTCCTGGTGCTTGTAAAGTAACTGTAATGCTTGGCAGATATGGGATAGCAGTAAATGATGCTAAAGATAAAGAGCGGACTAACAATCTACCTTCACTGATTGTTCTAGTAGCTGTACCCGATGCAATTATCTGAGAATCAGTCACAGCGAGAACTTTAGAGCCTGTAATGCCTGACCCTTCTAAAGTAATTAAGTCGCCAGGACGGATAACTAAAGAATCTAAAAGCCTAGCTTTATCGTCCAATACTGGGTAGCGTTTAGTCTGAATAGTGCTACTGCCACTAGTAGCAATGCCTGTAAAGCCTGACACTAAATTGTAACCGGGTGACAGTCTTCTAATTTCTGTAAATATCAGACAGCCGCGCAGGTCTAAATCATAATCAGTCACAGCCACCGAGAACTGTGCAGACTCACCCTTTTTTAAACTTAAGTCTAATGATTGAGTTTCAAATTGTGGAGCTAATGTAACAACCACTTTAACCTCTCTAACACATCTAGTAAAATACCTTTAAAAACATTTTATTGGTTATATTCTAGCTGAGATTTACTAGATATTGAACCTTTTTAAGATATTTAGAGATATTTCATTGCTAGAAACAGATGTTTTAATCTCTGTGTCTTCCAAATATTTTTGTATTTCTGCTTTTAAAGTAGTTATTTGTTCTTCCAGACTTTTAACATAAGCTAAAGATATTTGATTAATGCCTCTAACTTCATCAAAAGTACAGTCTCTATTAGGGATTATCCAATGCTCAGAAGGTAAGAAACCAGTGTTGATGTCCAAAGTATAATCCACTAGATACAGACCTTCAGCAGGTGTAGGGGTTAGTTCTATTTCCAGTGGCTTTGAAAGATCATAGACAGAAAGACCTAACTTAGCTCCGATGAAACTAATATTAGGTTTAAGTCTTACAAACCCAGTATCTATATGTAAAGTTCCTGTAATTTTTACCATATCAACTCCTAATTCTGTTAACTGATGGAAAGCCGCCAAATCTTAAAGTATGTCCGTGATATTGTTTGCAAGCATCCAAATCTTTCCTACAAGCTCTGTTTGCCGATGTTGTCGGATTGCCAAAGATATCAAAATGAATGTTAGTAGAGGCTTGACAATCCTGGTCGCTTAACTGCCATTGACATCTCCTCGAGTATATTCTGGCAGGTAGTTTTTTCCTTTCTAAAGAATAGGGAGATAAAGAGAAAACGAATTGATTTTGATATTCACCTGTGTACTGACTGACTTCTAAATTTAAAGGAAAGAACTGAGTAGAATCTGCTGTAGGTTTCCCATCTAAAAACATTGGTAGCGTTTGTTTAACTATTACTTCTGCTTTGATTACTGAATAGTTATCTATAATGTCTCCTACTAATCCTGATATATCAGAAATTGTTAAAGATGCACGTGCCTCTACACTTTCACCAGAACGGCTAAAGCTACTTAACTTACAAGGAAATCCTAGATAAGTAACACCGCCAAAACTAACAGTCCCATAGTTACAGATTTTTACATCAAAGTCTTGGTTTTTGATGTTAATTAAATCTATAAATATTTCCGTGTCTAATGATTGAGAATTAGATATTAAAGTCATACTATTTCTGCTCTGTGAATGTTGCTGTAATCTGCCATAGATAAGTACCTTGTCTAATTACAGCCCACTTATCACAGCAATACTCTTTATAGGGAAAAGTATCAAAAGGTCGCCACCTGAATCTAACAAACCCGCCGTACTGTGAAAGAGTAAACACTATTTCATTCTTAGCAGATGATGTTAAATTGGGAATAGTTACATCGTAGACATCTCTAATTGAATTAGGGTTTATTGCTTTTAATGCGTAGCCGTCTCCTAGTTTTGTAGACTGAGAATCTATCTTAGTTTCCTTACTAAATTCCCATTTAATTGGTGGTAAAATTAATATTGGTGCTGTCATTATATTTGAAGTAAACAACGTTCTAATTATACAATTTCTGTAATTCTTGCAAATCCGTTAGCCGCACTCCAAATACCTCTGATTTCCCCTGAGTAATCATCCCCATTTAACAACAAAGAAGATGGGGTATTGCCTACCTTGGCAGCTAGAAATAATGAATAATTTGTTGTGCTTGCTACGCTAGCATTTAGGGTTACATATAAATCAGAGGTTGAGTCGTTTAAAATTATTACTGTTTTTCTATTGTTATTTGCAGCCAATAATGTTACAGATGTTGTACTACTAGCTACGTTTGTTATAGTTGATGTTGCTGCAAAAGCTGGGGTAATGGATAAAGAAGCGGAGGATGTTTTTGTGCCTAAAGATGAAGGTAAGGCTGCAACACTGACAGGTTGCGTTACTCCACTTCCATCTACTAATAATCGAGTAGATGTGACAGTTAAGTTACTAGGTAATTTGGTGTTAATACTTGACAGTGAAGTGTTTGTGACAGTTTGATTTGCAGACGTAGCCGCACCAGTTGGTAAACTAACTGTACCTGTAATGTTAGTTAGTGAGCCTATATTATTAGTACCAGCAGCTAAAGTAGGTAAAGTAGCTAATGACACAGGTTGTGTTACTCCACTTCCATCTACTAATAATCGAGTAGATGTGACAGTTAAGTTACTAGGTAGTTTGGTGTTAATACTAGCTAAGTTACCACCTGATTCGAGTGCCAGTAAAGATGTATTTAAGTTTGTTCCGGCATTAGCTGTAAAGCTGGTATTAGTAAAAGTGAGACTAGGTGCTGTACCTATATTAAAAGTAGGTGTATCTGCAAAAGCTGGCAAAGTACCCGTTATACCTATACTCCATGTCCCTTGTTGAACTGCGGTAAATCTGGGAATATAAGGATTTGTAAGTGTTCCATCTCCGGTGGCTTCTCTGTAAGAAGTCGTTCCCGTGATATCAATATAAGGTTGTGGCATTTAAAACTCTCCTGTAAAAACTGTGAAATATTGGTTATTTACATCGGCTGTTACTTGTGGTGCAGACGCAGCTTGTACAAAATTACTGACTTTATTATTAGTTGTAATTGCTGCTACTCTAACATAAAAGAAACCATTTCCTACATTTTCCCACCTAACAGAAAGTTCTGTTGTAATTTGCATTGAACCCCATTCTGACGACTCACCTCTTTTAAATTCAACTCTGTATCTATCTGTGTAAGGTTCATCTACTGTAACTCCATTTACTACTTTAGTCGGGCGTTGCCATGAAGCTATTAATGTATAGCTTACGGTATTATTATAAGTAATTTTTAAAAGCTGACTTTTGACATTTACAGGAACAGAAGCAATTACAGGTAAACTGCCAGTAGGAACAATAGCAGCTATTTTAATTCCCGATTCTATCTGAGTAAAATAATCAGCATTGTAAGTTTTTGCTGTAATATCAAATAGATTTGAATTGTCTTCAACTGGGTTAACTTCTGTAATTCTATAAAGTTGAGTTTTGTTAGTAGTATCTATTATTTGCCACGGTGATTCAGGAGCAGGTAAAGTAGTTAGTGGTGTTGTTAGATTAATTTCTGTAAATGTCCCCGCACCGTTGCTAATTATTCTCTCAATTACCGACTCATCTGGTAAAGTTAAAAATATCTTTTTAGTGTTACTTGCTGTTAGTGTAACTGGAGAATCAATAGTAATTTTATTAGCAGTAACCGCAGTAACTAAGCCACCGATCCTAACTCTATTTTTTGCACTATCAGATACTTGAATTACATCACCAGGAACAAAGAATAAAGCCCGCGCTCTCACTCTACAACTGAGGACAACATTACTAGGAAGTGACCCTAGTATAGTACGTCGCCCTGACCTGATAGCTGCGCCCCTGCGAGTTTCACCTAACAAAGCATACTCTTCTGTTTGTACACCGTAACGCTGTATGGAGGCAGCGTCCTCTACTATTTCTGGTATTAATTCCCAGTCTTCAATCGTTGATTGATAAGAAACTTTAGCAACAGTTGTTACTGTATTTAATTCTGGAGTTTGGTAAGCAAACTTACCCTCTTCTACATCGGCGTTTGTTAGTATTTTAGGTAAGACTGTGCTAGGTCTATCCTGCCAAAAGCTAATCTGTGAACCATTCCAATAAGGTTTTACATACATAGTAGAGCAGATTGCTCTTACCATTTCTAAAACTACTTCTTGTCCGCCTGAACCTAGTACTGTATTAAACAAAAACCGTCTTTCAAGACCACCACTACCATCAGACACAAACTGATTATTATATACACTACACTGATACAAAGCATATTTGTCAATATATTGACTAGGAATACCTAGCTTAAATCTTGGTTCTGTTAACAGTTTCCAAACTATCCATGCAGGGTCCGCTGTTGCCCTAGCAGGTGTGTAAAAAGTGCCGTTCCAACCACCTGTAAAATCTGTACCACCATCATTAATATTAACAGTGGCGTTACTAGGGATATCACATATCATTCCCATCAAACGCGCCCATATTTCAGGTGTAGATTGAAACGTTTTAGCTGGGAACTGTAGAACTAACATAGCAGTATTAAGATACGCTACCTGGTCACTAGTAATTTCTGTATAACTAATCCATCTAAGAACAGCCGTAGTGGTACTTGTATTAGGTGGTATTGGAACAGGCGGTTCTGTAGGGAAAAGCTTTACTACCCTAACTTCAAAATAGTTTTCATTAGTATTAACAGGAAATCTATAATTAAAAGCTACTTGATCCGGATATCTAGCAGTAATTCCCTGCTGATGTCTTAATACAAAAGCACCGTTAATTCCTTCTTTTATAAATATTTGAAATCCAATACTTGCTTGTCTAACATCACCATTAGCGTCATTATATTGTAACTGAATACCTAACCTTACTTGAATTTCTGTAATGTCATTATTTGAAATAGCGCGAGTTTGAGGAGTACCGTTTTTAACGTCAATATTTACAGGATTATCAGAAAACAAGCCACTAGGTAAACTCCATGTTTGAGCAGTAGAATTAGTGCCATTAGTGTGAGCAATGTAGACTTCATAAAAGTTTACAGACCCGTCCGCATTAGTATGAGGTGTTTTATCAAAGTAAACATCTTTTGCTCCGTTAATTATTCCGCCTATTGTACCCTCACACATTCCTAGAAGTAACTTAACGTAGTCGTTGGTTGTTCCTGTTATTGGATCTGTTATTTGCTTTCTTTGCCCACCAATACCAAACAGACCGCCAGACCCGGATAAATCTTTTGTTGCCATATCTTTAATTTGTTGAATAGTTAGATGTAATTTCTACAGAAATAACCTGAAAATTTTTAACTAAAACATTTCCAAAAACTAAAGGTATTGGGGTTCCTTCCTTAGTGCTATAACCAGGACTTTGAAAGAAAGTTGAGCGACGATCATCATTTACACTAGGATTACCAAACAATAAAGACTGTAATAGTCCAGTTGCACCAGATATAATCAGTCCCCATCCTAGACCTACACCAACTTGACCTACACCAGGAATAGAGACTAACGCAATACCTATACCAATCATGGCTATACTTGTAAGTAACTTACCAGCACTACCAGAACCTTGGATATAGGGAGTAATTTCTACAGTTAAACCAGTAATAGGTAATAGTAATTCTGGAGAATTTTCATCTATATCTCTTGTCCAGTTAGGTGCTTTTATGACAACAGAGTACATCCAATCAGTAGATAAAACATAATGTTTAAAGTCTTCAAAGTAGCAACATAAAAAGTTAATTACCTCTCTAACTGTTCCTGCGTCTGCTTGTATTTCTGGTAAAAACTTTGTACCTAAAATACCGTTTAGTTTAATAGTTGTTAGCATAGTTATTTTAATCTCCCATGTAAGATAGTCCGTCTTCTCCAGTAGTCGCCATACTGCTCTAATTTAGAGACTGAATTAGTAGAAGGAGAATGGAAAATAATGTTTTCTTCTGGTTTAACCATTACAGCAGCGTGATTTACTTTCTTACCACCTTTTAACGCTATTCCAAAAACATCGTTTAATTGTGGTTGCGTTCCTAATGGCAATAGTTCAAACTTATCCATAGACCACGGACAGTCATAATCTTCAGGCGGAAAGTTATCTAGTTGAGTTCTGGTAAATTCCCCAATGTCTACTCTTAAGACACCAAGTAAATATCGTCTGACAATAGCAAAGCAGTCAGAGCGTCCCCAATGAAATCTAGTATTTAAGTAAAACTCTAATTCTTGTGGTGTATGCTCTTTCTTTTCTAGTGGGAACGGGTCAGGGTTGTTAGGTTCATAGTAGTCCCAAGCATCAAAACTAGTATGGTAGAGTACAATGGGTTTTTGGCTTTGATGCGCTAACTCAATATCTGTATAGGTAAAGTAGCCCGGCTGGGTATCTTTATGGTGAGTATGCCAGATAGATTCAATTTCAGAGTAATTGAATTTAGCTAAGTCATTAGCAGAAATAGTGAAATGGTTCTCAGGGTCAGGATGGACATTGTTTAGAGCAATAACGTCGCCATTAACAATTACTCCACATAGCTCGCTAGTTGAGTTTATAGATAAAGTCTTTATTTGTTCTTTAATTAGGTCAGGTATTAACATAGAAATTATCAAAGCTATTAGTAAATATAGCACACTTAGAAAGATGCTACAATACTATAAAAATAAGATGTAATCAGTATGTTAAACACAAATATCCTTTCCCCTAAAGTCCAAGCGTTAGTTTCTACTTGGATCGGGATGGTACAACAGTCAGATAAAAATATAGCTAATACCTATGTGGAACTATTAAAAGATTCTCCAGTAGCAAGTGCAGCTAATGATTTAAGAATCCTGCTAGGTGTCTCAATGCTTGACCAGTATCAGCATTCTGATCCGGATATTCAGGATTTTGTCAGGAAGTCAATTAACGCCATGCAGGGAAGTTGGTTAAATGTTGTCTCTCAAATGCTGACTTTTATTCCCTTTGGCAAATCGTTCTCTGAAGTCAGTTATGTTATTAAGAAAAAGAAAGCATATTTAGACATTATTAGAACGGTAGACCCTAGATATTACTGGTTTGAGGGATACAATGGGCAAATAAGTCGTGTTCACTATTTAAGATTCAGTGATATTTATATTCCCTATGAGAACGGGATTCATTTAGTTAATCAACCTTATCTTGCTTTAGGTGGCGACCCTCATGGCGTGGCTATTTGCCGTCGTGCTTATCCTTATTGGGAACTAACAAAAGTAATTAATGCTTGCATGGCGATCGCATCCGAAAGACAAGCCACAAAATTATTAGTAGGAAAGACTGACACTGCTAATAACTCTGTAAGTATGATAAATCCTGAAACTGGGCAGCCTTACATAGATGTAAACACAGGCGAGCCTAAGTTATTTAATCAAGGCTACGTAATGTCTAAAAACTTGGAAGACATTAAAAATAATTCCTATGCTGTAATTGACTTAGCTGATGAGATTGAGGCTATTTCCCATGAAACAGACGGCAGCTTTTTTACTAATATATTAGGTTATTTAGAATCAATGATAATGCTATGCTGGTTAGTTCCTCGCACTGTTACAGGTACAGGAACAGTTAGCAGTGGTGATAGTAACTTAAATGAAGGACATCAAAATATTCTAAGACTAGTTACTAGATCACAAATGGAAATTGTAGGAGAAGCATTAATAGAACAGGCAATCCGTCCAATGCTTGAATTTAACTTTGGGGAATTAGATGAATATGGTTCTTTTCCTTTAGTTACAGAAGACAATACAGACACAATTGCTTTATTAAATATTATTAATAACTGTGTAACTACAGGCACTTTTAGTAATAAAGATTTAAACGTAATTAACAAGATGCGAGAACTGGCAGGTATTACTACATTAGAGTTCTTACCGGATGAAGACACAAAAGAATTACCAGATGAAGAGGAGGTAAAAACCAGCCAAAAAAAGTATCAGTTTAGCTTTTTAATAAAAGCAAATAGAGAGGAGTCTACTAGTTTTACTTGGAACAAAAAAAGCCAACGTTATCACTATGCTAATGGTTATAAGAAAGGTCAGTTTGTTAGAGAAAGCCAAATAGTAAAGCTAACAGAACAGGCAATAAAAGACCATTTAGAATTAGGTAAAACCGTAAATGAAGCTTTATTTTCAGGACAAATAAGTGTAGCTAGGTGGGAGCGTCAAACAGCAGAATTATTAAGAAGTTTATCTATTTACCAATATGCTTTAGGCGTTGGTGGCATTAAACAAATGGACTGGAAGGATTACTCATTAATTAATGGACAATTGAATGTTGAGTATATGTATTTAAGAAGATTTGCCCAGGACATTCTAAGAGGTAATTTGTCAGAATCACAGATAGCGGCTAGAGTAAATATGTATTATAACAAGACTAATCATTTCCGTGAACGCGGTAGGCTTGAGGGACACAAAAGAAATGGTTTCTTATGGGAACGTCGAGTGATTAGCGCAGTTCATAACTGTAGTGACTGTATTGCGTACAACGCTATGGGATGGGCGCAAATAGGAACATTACCAAATCCTGGCGAAAACTGTCAATGTAAATCTAACTGCAAATGCGTAAAATACTATTCCAATTCCATAATTATGCCAACATTATGAAAAACGAGACCTTAATACCGATAATATTCGCTATTTTGAGTACCGTTTTGGCTTTAGCTGTTCTGATTATTCCTGATTTATCAGATAGTAAGAGCAACGGTGCTTTTAATATTTCATTAGCACTAGCGTCTGGCAGTGCAGGTCTAGCAGTAGCAGGAAAGGAAAAAAATGACAACCACTAAATTTACACCCGAACCTGAAACACTCCCACCTATTGGGGAACTAATGACAGATTTAGCTCTTACTTCTGATGTTGTTAACGATATCTTGCAAGAGTTTGTAGATAATCCTGTTTTACCGGAATTAGCTAATTTAATATTAGCTGAACCGGAAGATTGACTAAAGTAGTGTAATATGAGAAAAGCTGAAAGCAAATTCCATAGTATGTGTAGAGTCAGACATTCAATCTGACTCTTTTTTATTAGTTGACCGTTTATGTAAAAAAAGTTAAAATAAAAAAGGACTGTGTTAAGCAGTCCCTTTATACGTTGTTTTTTCCTTTAGGAGTCGGCGTTTCCTTTCTTCGCTCGATTCCAATTTTTTTGGCGTTTTTCTTGTTTGGCTTTGATTTTGGCGTTGACTGGTTTAGGTGCAACGGCTTGGATTTCAGCTTTTAATATTTTATTGGCTTCTTCTAGCAGCCTTGATTTCTTTTCAAAGCTGATGTTTTTACCAAACAACTCCTCAATAATTGATTCAGGGTCACAGTTTAAAAAAGAAGCTGTTACGCCATTAGGTAACTCACCACATTCTGATACTTTTAACCCGGGTGCTATTCTACCCTCAAAGATAACGCCCATCATTCCAAAACCATCGTCAGCACCGTATTCAGACTGATACTGTTCATCAAATAAACTATGTATTGAGTCTGATAATAACTTCTTACAAACCTCTGTTATTTGTTCCTCTGAATATTCAGATTTTAAAGCCCACACTTCAAACTCAGTAGCGTTGTAAACATAGTCCATAATCCAGTAATGCTGGTCTACTAATATGGCAGACTTTAGGGCTAATCTGAGTATGCTATCGGAATATGACTCATGTACTTCGGATAACGGTAGTTCTTTGAGGTAATAATCTTTATCTTCTAGTAAGTAATGACACCCCGGTACTGTAGTATCTAGCATCATTCTGTGATAGCCTGGTCTGCCCAAAACTGTTTCCAATCTAATTACACCGGATTGAAGTAAGTTATACATTTGTTTGCTCCTCAGAAATTGTCTGTTGTCTTTCGTAGTAATACAGGTAATCACTGATGATATGTAAAGCAGCAAACCTCCAGTCTGGATAGTCCGTTGCTTTCATTAGTCTTACCTTTGTTTCCTCTGACACAGCTAAACATTTATCGTGGTCGTAGGTTAGAGCTTCTGTAAAATCAGGAATCCTACAAAAGTCATCTAAAGCTAATCGAACGGCTTCGGTTCTTGTTCTGACATTGTATTTCTGTTTTAAATAGTTAGCTTGCTGAATACTGACTTCTACAGCAACTAAACTATTTCGGTCTTTTCTAGGCATTTTAAGTATTTTAAGCTTACTCCTAAAATATAACATAAAGGTCGGATTAAATCAACAAAAACAGTAAAATAGTCTGACATACTTAAAAGTAGAGCATTACTTAGTTAAAATAATTAACTACTTTTGTATAAGTAGTTTTATAGTCCGACCTTTTTATAACGTCTCCAGACCATTTTTATAGAATAGTCCGACCTTTCTGGCAATTACCAGACCTTTTTTGTACCTACCTTTAAATGTTAAGAAAACACACTTACGCAAAATAAGAGCTAAAACTATTTATTTATAAAGGTTTTACAAAAAGAGATACATAAAAACTGATCCAGCTTTTGTAATATTCTTACTCTATCTAAACTTTTGGATCACCCTTAAATCCTTACCAAATAAGCATTTCAGTTATTTTCCTAAGCTTAGGACTTAAAAACTAACTAAATATCTTGATAATTGCTGGTTATTAATATACTTTTTAGAGCTAATTGCGCTAATTTTTTATAAATTTACTCAGTAAAATATCTAAATTAAGAAAAATTGACAGCACAAATGTCTGAGCATTTTTAGTAAAAAAAATACTCTATTGTTTGCTATATTCATTTTTAATAGGTTAGCTTAAACACAGCCACCTTTAACAATCTGTGTCACTTGAAAAGGTGGTAAGCTATTTGCCTTAATAGATGTTTCAAGATGGTACTGAGGATTTAAGCTCTCGCAACCCTTTCCTTCTCCTAGGTTTCTAACCCTGATACCGCTTGGGACAACGCCGGGATCACCACGTTTGTGGAAGCTTTTCTGGTGTCACCACGATTAACCTATATATACTATGTCACGTGTTTTGGGATATGTCAAGTATTTTCTAGAAGATATTTTTTATCTTCCATAAGGGTTGCCACGGTTAATAGAGCCACCAACTCTCATTTCCCTACGAATGCCGTCTGATACCATTGCCTGTACAGCCTGGGATAGTCTTTGAGTATCTACATCGGAATCACTACCAACTGCCACACTAACAGGAACATTAATAGTAGTTGTACTTCCTATTCTAGATGCGATATTACCGTTACTACTACCGACAACACCGCCACTAGCAAAACCAGCTATTCCGCCTTGCAACTTATTCCAAATAGCAGTTTCCTTATGGTTAAGCACTCGTTCACCTTCAGAGGCAACTATAACGTGAGGTATGCGTCCGGTGAGCGATCGCTCTTTATTTAACGCCCCGACTATACCGCCGTTACCAAAAGTCGGCAGTTCTCCTACCATACCGCCAGCAAAAGCCATATTAAAGGAAGTATTGGGAAGTACATCACCAACAAAAGAACCACCTGCGCCTAGTCCAGTCCCTGCACTTAATCCAATTCCTTTAGCAAATAAGTTAACAACCCATCCAAAGAGAGCATTTGTCATTAGTTTAGAGGCTATATCAGCTAGGGAGTCAATTAGACCTTTAGCAACTGAATCAAATAAATCTGCGGATGCTTTTCCTATATCTTTGGTACTTACCAAGAACTCTTTAAATCCGTTTTTAAAGCTACCTGTGACACCTTTAACAACAGAACCTAACTCAGAGAATTGTTGTTTAATCCCTTCTAGTTTGTACTCATTCGTTAACCGTAAATTTTCACGCAGTTCATTAATCTGTTCATTAGTTAACTTGTTTGCTCCTGTGGCTTTTTCATTCTTTCTAATAAAATCATCCAACTGAATACTAGCTTTAGCAAAATCAAATTGTTGATTAGTAATTGCCACTTGCTTATCTATCTTTTCTGCACGGAAATCAAGCCCATAAGCTTTGAGTACAGAGCTTCTAGCCTCAAGCACGCCCTTAAAGGAATCCTGGATAAATTGCGACCTTTCTAATAGTTTATTTGCGTTGTTAGTTCTCTCGGTAATTTTTTCAGCTTCAAGTTTAAGCTGAATGTTTTCTTTGGTAATAGCGTTTTCTTGTTGAGCAAGGTTTCTTTGTTCTTTAGCCTTTTCAGGTGAAATTTCTTTAGTGTTTTCCTGTCTTGAGATATTGTTTAATTTTTCTCTCAGGTCAAGGTCAGCATTTAATAAAGCTATATTTGCCTCTAATTCCGCAGTTCTAGCAGACTTAGTATCAAGAGGGTCTAACTGCTGTAGTAGTTTACGTTGCTCAATTTGTTTTTGAAGTAAAGCGACTCCAGATTTTTCATTTTGTATTGCAATACCTGATAATCTAAGCTGCTCATCAAAGCTAAACTTTCCTTTAAAAGCATCAAGTATCTTGGGAATACTTGCATCATAATCAGATAGCATTTTTTTGGCTTGCTGATTTTGAAGTACAGCGATTTCAAATACCCTGTCATTTGCCTTAATTGCTTTAAGTGCTAATTCTGCTGTGGGGAATTTTTGTAAAGCAGACTCAAACGCCGCTTTTAACAGTGGCTTATTGTCTACAGTTCCCTGGGTATCACGGATAGTTTTTTCTAAAGATTCTCTCTTTTTCTCCAGGGATCTAACAAGTTCACCATAAGCAATATTAAACCTTTCTAAGCTACTTAATCCACTAGGAGATAATCCTTCTGCTATTGTTTTAACAAAATCCAAGTTTAAATCCTTCATACCACTAAGAGCAGAAAACCCAGCCTCTTCAGTTTGTCTAAGAAGGCGATAAATACCTAGCAATTGCTGTACTTCATCTGTCAGTCTTTGCGCTTCGTTGTTCATCTCATTGGTGCTGTTCCTAGTAGCTGTCGCACCAAGATTAAGATTAGCCGCCTCCGTAACTAATCCTTGTAACTTATCAGGGTTAACCGCTCCGCCTGTCATTACAATTTGGTTTAATTTTCCAAGGTTTTGTTGATAAAATTTCAAGAAATTGTCGTGCTTACCTTGAGGCGTGCCTTGCCCAGAATACGCACTACGTTTATTACCTAATCCAATACTTGCGTAGTGAGGGGCTAACTTATTGAGAACAGAGCTATCAATTTTACCCGCTACAACATCATCTAAAACGCCCCGTTGTAGCAAAGAACCGATGAAGTATAAATCCTGTAATCCTGGACTAAATCCGGGCTGGTCTTTGCCTTGAAAATCAATCAACTTAAACATATCAGGCATCGCATCCTTGCCAAACTGTTTCTTAGCAGCTTGGATAGATGCGTTAAAATTCATCATCTGGTAGCGTCCAGACGCGGTACTAGAATTATTAATGCCAGGAATCCAAATTGGTTTTCTACCAGTTCCTACAAACGGATGTGTCGAGAAATCTTTAACATTTGCCCCACCAATCAGCATCCCGTAGCCGAAATTTTCAGAGTTCTTCCTAAAGTCCGTTCCTTCTGCCCGTGCCACAGCATTAGCTAAGGCCAAAACATTGGGATTCCTACGTAACTCATACAACTTTTTACCTAGTGGAGTCAGTTTTGCGTATTCCTCCGCACTAAGGTCGTTACCACCCTGAGTGATTCTAGATGTACCGGGAATAGAATTATTAGATGACCGTGCAACTTTTCCAGTAATTACTTTAGCAACTTCTACAGCCCCGACCGCCTGGTCAAAAACGATGTTTTTTATGCCACTGGTTTTGAGTGCTTGCTTGAATTTATTAAACTCAGCTTCGTTAGCAAAAACAATGCAACCACTAGATCCAGGGTCAATCAGCCTATCCTTATCAATGTGGAAACCTATAGCTGTTCGTTCTGTTTCAAAGTTAGGTTCAATCCGTATTAATTCATTGCCCATTTTCTTTTTGTTGCCAGCCGGGACTGTTTTGCCAAGCGTGTAACTACCAAACTCAAATGGACGTTTAGACCCTGCTTTCGTTTCGCCCGCACCGCCGAATATTTGTGTTCTGGGATTGCCAGAATTGACGATAAAACTATCAATAAGTTTACCTCGTTTGATGACAGCTAGATGTAGTTTTTCAAGCCCGTATTCATCTTTTTCTCCCAATCTTTGAATTCTCACCAGAGACTCACCTTTGTTGGCATTTTGCACGGTTGCACCTGATTTTACCTTAGAGGTTGCTGGTGGTTGATTAGCGATCGCGCCGTAATCACCTCTTGCGAGATTGCTCAAAAATACTTGTGGGTTAATGTAGCGACCATTTGCCTTAACTCCAAAGTCCAAATGGTCTCCCAGTACGTTTCCTAGCTTTTGTCCGGCTTGAACTTGTACTGATTTTTCTAGCGCACCACCTAATGCTTTTTTGATACTTTCAACAGACAAATGTCCATACTCTATGGTGATTTTCGTTCCTGATGGTAATACGCTGTTAACAAACACAGCACCATCATTGCCTTTCCATAGCTTTCCTGTGGCTACACCGGGCAGACTAGCAAGGATTTCCGCACCTGCACCAGCTTTAGCCCGACTATCAAAATCAACTTTATTGTGAATCCTACCTTTAGGACGACTCCCCATGACGCTTTGCCCAAAGGTAGGTTTGTAGTTAACCAGGTCTTGAATAGTTGTATTTTTAACTGGTGATACGAAATTAGTGGCTGGCGATGGTGCTGATGGAATTGTTGGTGTGGTGGCTGGTATCGTTGGTGCAGTGCCTGGTGTTGCATTGTCCATTTGCCCTAATATATCCAACGCTCCAGCAGCCCAATTAGGTGCATTCTGTGGAGACAAATCATTTGTTCCTACCTTTAGGCTATCCAAGGTAGAGGTTAATTTATCCAAAGTTGTGTCTAATTTAGTTCCTACCTCAGCAACGGTAGTACCCAGTCCTTGGAAAGCATCATTGAGTTGGTTGGTGGCTAATACGGCATCTTGCCCCAAGGATGTAACGACTTGCTGCACATAAGTGTTTATGCCTATAACGCTACCTTGGACTATCTTCAACTGCTCATCAAAATCTTTGATTTTATTCTCGTCAAAGGGAACTATCTTGCCGGGCAAGCTGCGTTGCAATTCACTGGCACGCAGTTTGATGTCATCTACATTATTTTGATAATCATATTGTTGTTTCTTCTCATCCAATCGCTTTTTCTCCATCTCAGTAGTTTGAGAAATGATATTAATAATTCCCTCAATAAACTGAGTGTAAATATTGTCACCTGCACCTATCAATGCGGCTCTTAATTTGTTTTGCAGTTGAGAACCTTCTAGTGTTTTTTTAGCCTTCTCAAACTCAATACTTACTGACTGCGCTTCCCTAACAGAAGTTCTATAATAATCAGCAACTTGTTTAGTCTGGTCAATCAAAGTCTGTCTGACTTCTCGTTGCACCTTAGCAATTTCCAAGGTATTTTGAGCTAACGCCTCGCGGTCTTTCGTTAGGTTTTCTAATACCTCTTTATATTTAGCTCTAGCCTCATCTAAATTAGTACCACCAATTACAATAGCTTGAGATATTTTATCAAGAGCAGCTTGACCAGTTTTGACCTTTTCTTCTAATAATTTCCCTTGATTGCCTAAATCAGCAAGTTGAATATTTGCTAAATCAGGAGCTATTTGCTGTGATGTTCCTGTTCTTGAATATACTTTAGCTTGACTTAAACTAGATTTAGCTCTGTTAATGGATGAGTTTCTTTCAAACTTAGCAGTAACATCATTAATAGCGTTAATAGCCTGAGTATACAGTGCCTCTTCTAACGGTCTTACATCAAATGGCTTAATGGCAGCTATTCGTTTTTTTAACAAATCAATTTTTTGTTGTTCCTGTGCAACAGCTTGAGGAATCATATCAATTGGGACACCTTCAACTTCGCCCATTCTTAGTTTTTGTTTACGTTCCTCTGTTAATCTGAGTTGTTTTTCAAGCATTGGTAATGGTGAGCCAAAGCTGTCAACTAATTCCTGCCGTTGTTTGTATAGTTGTTGAATTACTAACTTAATAGCACCTTGCTCTGTGCGGACTTTATCGCTAGGCAATGCTTTATCAAGCTCCACACTTTTCTTAGTAGCATCAGCTAATTTTTTATTAATTTTTTTTATTTCTTCAAAACTAAATGCCCTTTGTACAGAAGCGTTGATTATTTTTTGTTGATTCTTTTTCTGTTCTTTTAAAGCATTTATATCATCTTCGAGTTGTTTTGTACCTAAATCAGAAGTGTCACCTATGCTTATTGCAAAACCATCAGTAGAGTATGCAGTTGTGAGGTTTCTACCTCTAGTAATAGCCGCCCTTCTCTTATCAATCTTTGCTTGTTTGTTCCTGATTTCCTCATCAAGGTCTTTAGCCGCCTTTTGGTTTTCTGAAGTGTCTGATATTTGAAAAGTAGCAGAAGCTAAAGCTACCGCATTTCTCATTTCCTTAGATTTATTTTCTAAGTTTTTAAAACCACTTGAGTTTTTTAATTCCTTGATTTCTTGAGGACTAGCACCACTACTTATCTTCTCTGCTATAATATCTAGTCTTGTCTTATTGTTTTCTTTAATTGCCTTATTAAGTTTAGCTATTTCTGGTGTGCTGTTAAACCTGTCTTGTTGTTCTGTTGTTAAAGGTTTAATGGTTGCTACAAAATCAGTAGACTTACCAGTAAGACCCTGACTAGCACTAAATTCTTTTAAATTTCTGATATTCTTTTCCTGGTCTTCAAAGTATTTTAGGATTTGTTGCTGGGCGTTAGTTAGTCTCGCATTATTGTCATTAACATCAAAGTAATTGCCTAGCTTATTTCTCTCAATCAATCCCTTTTGTGATTCTGTCAACTTAGGAGCAAATAAGTCAAGTGCAACAACAGCAGCAGTAACAGCAGCCGCAAAGCCAGCAACAACTAATACAACAGGAGCAAAAGCACCAACCACAGGTGATATTAAACCTAAAAGAGCAGTAGTAAAAACACCTAACGAACCAAAACTAGCAGCAAAACCAGCACCAGCGCCAGCAACGCCTAAGCCAAAAAGCCCTAAAGCGTCCATGTAAGAACCGTTTGACGATTTGCGTTTATTTCTTTCTTTGATAGCGTCATCCCATTTAAAGTCACCACCGCCCCAAAAACTTCTGATATCTAGTTGCACGCCTTTAGAAGGTAACGCATCTGCTAATGTACCGCCTAGCTTACTGACACTGTTAGTTGCTTTATCAAAAGAGTCAGCAGTTTTTTGAACGTTAGCTCTAATCTCAGTTAGTCCGTTGTTTAGTTCTTTAGTAACTTTTGAAAGTGAGTCCCCCATAGGATTACTGAAGTCACCTTTGGAGAACATCAAAATACCAAAAGCTACCGCCACATGAGTTAATGCTGTCCGCAAAAATCCCATAGTTGCAGAAAATATTTTTATTCTCGCTTCACTAGCAGCCATAGCAGAACCCATAGAGGTCATCATCAATTCTGTAGCTACTTTCATGGAAGTCATGAAACCCATAAAAGCCTTAGCTGTACTGCCAACCATTCCGGTAAACGCACCTATGAATCCTTTAAGTGCTGGCAATAAAGCCATGACTGCTAATCCTGTGCCTTGCTCAAACATGAAGACCATCGCTAGTAGTTCAACAAAGCCGGGAGGTATGATACTAAAGAAGCCTTTAAATATACCCTTTAACCAGTCAATAATATTACCAGCTTGTTCCGCACCTTGAACTAAACCGCCAAACATTGACGAGAAGCTAAGATTACCGTCACTCATGGAACGCATTGCAGAATCAATGGTACTGAAGGTGGCTAAAACTGCGTTTGTTATACCGTCCATCATGTTCTTAATTAGGTCTTTTTCAGCACCTAACCAATTATCTGCCACGTCGGCTGTCACACCAACAATCATAGGCATCATGTTGGTAGTGATTACAGAAAAAGTAGCCATTAATAGATTCTGTAATGAACCAAACAGCACGACTAATGGCTTTGCTTTAGTCATGATTGTTGTTAGTCCAATGGCAATAGTCGCAGCGAAACCAATAGCAAATGATTGTCCTAAAGGTATTAAAGTACCTAGCGTACTACTAAGTAAAGACAGCCCATCAGCAAAGGTACTGACAAACCAGCCTAAAGTACCACCTAACTTATCAGTAAATATTGTTGTAATTTCAAAGCCAACATTACCTAGTTTATTTAGAGCAACAACTAAACCACCTGCTTGGTTAGCAGCCGCATCACCGTAATCTTGTTTTAAAACCTTAGCTACTTTAGGCAAAATATCTTGAGATAGAACACTACCAGACTGTACTAGGGCATTCATTTCGGGAACAGACACGCCCATAGCTTTAGCAAACACGCCCATTGCAGGTGGGAACTTCTCCCCTAACTGCTGTCTTAATTCTTCCATTGACAGCTTACCTTTTGCTAGGATTTGCGTATATGCCATAAAGACTAAACTAGCATCTTGTCCACTAATACCTAAAGCACTTAAAGAAGCGGTAATACCTTCAAATAAATCCTTAACGCCTTGACCTTCCATCTTGCTATCTCTAGCTGCAATAGCTAACTGAGAGTAAGAGTTAGCAGCAACTTCAGAAGGAACATTCATTTTTGCTGCTATGTCTTTAGCGTACTTAAATTCCGCTTCACCGCCAGCTTTTGAACCACCTAAAAAAGTAAACCTTCTTTGTAAAACTTCTACACGTTGGATACCGTCAATCAGTTTAGTTATGTGAGGAGCTACCATATTTACAGCAGCACCTATACCACCAATGATGGGAGCTAAGGGTAGGAACAACGGAGTCAGAGAAGCAAACAGGGTTGTAACAGGTGCTAAAGTCGCAGCAATAGAACCCATAAACTGTAAGACATTGGGGAACATTTCATCAGCTTGTTTTGGACTGCTGAATAAAGTTTTCTTTAATCCCGCCCCCATCTGGTTGTACATTTCCTTAAACTGGTCTTGTGTAGCAACCGTACCGCGAGTCATTCTTCTAAAGATTAGACCGACAGCGTCACCAAAGTTAGCTTTTCCTATTGCTTTCTTAGCGTTGTATTCTAAATCATCTTTAGCATTAGCAAGATTACGCACTGAATCCTTAAATCCTTGAGTCAGTGCCTTACCCATATCAAAGCCCTTTTCCTTAAACTTAGCTTGCAGTCCGGTTAAAGTAGCCATTAGCCCGGCTGTAGCTGTGTTTAAGATTTTAGGATCTATATTCTGGAGTTGCTCTGATGACATACCAGCTTTTCTCAATCCTTGCAGCAACAAGCTCTTGAGTGCTTCCTGGTCGTTAGATGCGTAAGCCTGTGTAAGCCTACCAACAACTCCAGTAGTGTTAATTGAGTTTAAAAGATTACCTCTAAGTATGTCTAGTTCACCGCTCTTTTTAACATTTCTATAGTCTTTTAAAGTGCCACCTCTTTCTAATAAAACTTTTGCTGTTAGTCGGTCTAATTCTCTATTTGCCTTTACATCACCAAGTCTTACTCTAGACTCCTCAATATCTCCCATTGCTTGCATGAGTTTACGTTCATTGTCACTAGCAGCAAGAGGTGTGTTAGATATATACCGACGTGCCTTTTCTAGGTCTTCGCTTGACATAGCGTTACGGACACTTGTGCTGTAGCCGCGCTCTCTTAGCACTTGTCTAGTAAGTATGTCTGCTCTTGTGGCTACGTCTTTACGCCCTGACTTAATGGTTTTTTCTAATAACTGTTCCGCTTTACTTCTATAAACACCTATGGAATCTATAGCGTTAGCTATTTCTCCAGACTGTTGTTTAATTTTATTTCCTGTCATTCCTTGGATAACAGAAGTAGGAATCATAGGAATATTGAGATTTTCCAATACACTATCTACTGTTTTATTTCCTATATTTTCTATTAATTCTCTACTAGCTTGAGAGCCTTTAGCGTCAGACAATCCTGCTTTTTTCCTATTAGATTTAATCTGTTCTTGTAATACCTGATCAACAGTAGCTGCTCTTTTTTTAGGGTTAGCTTGTGTAGATGGGTCTAGTCCCAAGATTCCACTAAAGGTATTCATGAATGGACCGAATAAACCTAGTCCAAGAGAAGCAATCCCACCAGCACCAGCAGCACCAATAACATTAGGAACAGGATTCATCATTTTTGCAATTAATCCCATTACCCCGTGTGTTCCTTGACCAGACAAAGAAGTCAAATCAATTCTAGTAATAGAGCTGAGTAACTTTGTTAAAAACCCACCTGGTTTTAAGACATCATTACCCATCAAGTTTTTAACTATGGAATTACCCAATCCCAAAGCCAAACCACCAAATACAGGAAGTAGTGGCTTAAATATTGGTAATAGTTGAAAGGTTCTAGGAATGAACTTTAAGAACCACGGCAACATAGAACGAGTCTGAGATAAGAGACTTCGATAGAGCGGTTCTTTCAAAGTATCTGCCAAAGAAAACAAAGCAGCGTTTACAGCGTTACGCATTACCTGACCTAGTGAGGCATAACCAGATAATGTACTTTGTTTAATACTATTACTAACTGCGGTAAAAATATTAGTTGCTAAATCTCTACCTAAGTCTAGGTAATCGTTTAGCATATCTGGTAAAGGTGGAAATTGAGGAAATGAAAACGGATTAGGACTCGAATTAGGGTCAGAACTTGGATTAGGAATTGGGGTAGGATTGGCAGGAGGTAGCAACAAATTACTTACATCTCTACTATTAACATCAGTAAAAGCAGGACGTAGTAGCAAATTACTTACATCTCTACTATTAACATCAGTAAAGCCACGAAGTTGATTAGGCGGTATTGTTGACCGAGACTCACGTAATCTGTCAATGCGACGGAACTCTTGCGCTTGTGATTCAGTAACCAGCTTAGAGCCTGTGTACAATACTATTGCTGAAGATTGTTGCTGCTGCGGTTGTTCAAGTAGTTTAGATGAGGGTAAAGCTAGTATTCTTCTAGTGTTTGTAATAGCGTTTGCCATGTTTTTCGCAGCTTCAACAGCGACATGGGCTTTATTATCAATACCCTTACCATGACTACTAGCGTAATTCTCACCAGTGTCAATACCTTCGCCTGATGGTGATGCTATTCTAAATACTTTTTTAACTGCGGATATAATACCTTTAGCAAAACTAATTACAGTCCCTAAAGTACCACTATTACCAGATAAGAAACCCTGACTAAAAGACGATATTAGATTAATACCTATTTCTTTAAGACCACCGCCTTTACTGAGCGCAGATGTAACACTATTAAATAGATTACCTATAACGCTGTCACTGCCAAAATCCTTTTTAACTGCCGAAGTTAATTGACTTAGAATTTCTGGAGACTTAATATTTTTAAGATTATTGCTAACAACATTAGTTAATGAGTTACTAGCACTTGAAACAGAAGTAATACCCTTTTCGATACCAACAGCTAAACCAGAAGCAATCATCCAACCTATGGCAATCATCACCTTAGAAGGTGACTGAATTTCCATCTTAGATTCTACAGTTCTGATTAAGTCATCTAGCATAGCGCGGGCTGCGTCTGACACACCGCCAGCACCGTGTTGAATACCTTTCTTTAATCCAGCATCTACTTCTATACCTAGCTTTTCAGCTTGTGCAACATAACCTTTTAATTGCTGGTCAAATAGTTTTTTATCTGCAAGATTTAGCTTACCAAGACTGCTTTCTGCACTGCTAGTATTTCTGGAGATGCTTGATTTACCTTTAGCGTGGATTTGAGACAAGTCACTATTAATATCTTTGCTGAACCCAGCGTCTTCTCCAGTTTTTACATATTTATCAATAGTAGAAATTGCTTCTTTTGACCTAGATACAAAATTAGAAACTTCAGACCTTGCAGCACTTATATCTTCTTTAGTACCTGCGTTACTTGTTGCGTGTTTAACTACTTCTTTAATTTTCTTATATTCATCACTAAAATATTTATTTATTGCTGCCAAAGCCTGTTCAATACTATCTAGTGAAGTTTGGGCATATTTTTTAGTTGAGTTAACTTTTGATGGTAATACAGTAGGTAAAGGCGTTAGACTTTCTGACTCTGTGGCTGCTTTATATCCCTCAGATTTGTCAATATTCTTAATTATTTCTGATTGAATTGTTTTAAATAACGGTTTAATTTCTTCAGGAATGTTTACAGGAATAGACTCTAATTCACGCTTTTGAGGCGGTGGTAAGACAACTTTGTTTTGCTTAACGGGTAATTGTCTAGGTAATAAAGATTCTTCTTGTTGCCAGGGATCTGTAATAGTTTCAGCAACAAAAGATTTACTAGTTTTAGCTGTTGGTTCATCCGGCTTAACTTTTATGGCAGCATCACTTAATGCCTTAGCTGCGTTCTTTAAATCGGCTGCGGCTTCTTTGAGAACGTCTGACGATGACTTAACTGTAGGTTCTGATTTTTTAGGAGTTACGCCTGTCTTTAGAAATTCATTAACAACAGAAGACGTATTAGGTAATAGTTTAGTAAATACAGACTCAACTGCTTTTTTAGATTGTGCAGCTAAACTTTGTCTGATTGACTTAGTGACGTTTCCATTATTACTTTCAAGAGCATTGAAAAACCCACCAACTGCGCTTTGAACTGAAGTATTTTCAGTAGTAGAATTAATAGAGTTTTTTGCTTGTCTGATAGCCGCTATTTTGGCTTTTTGAGCAATGCTTTCAATGCTTATATTAATACTTTCAGAGAACGACTTATTTACCTCGGAGAACACACCTGATATAAAACCGGAATTGTTTTGATTTGCTGAATTAATAGCAGCCTCAATATCTGCCCCAATGTCATCATTTTGTGAAACACGTCCGCGCCTTCTTGTGTTTCCTGTTGTTCTTGAGTCGTGAGATTTAATAAAAGAACTTATGCCGTCTTTAACAATGGCTTCTATTTTCTTTTGTTCGTTCTTAGGGTCAGACTGCGCTTTTTTACCTACGCCAAAATATCTTAGTATCATGTTACTAGATATTCTAGACATATCATCTAAACTTACACCAATGGCATTTTCAATACTGCTGTCAATGCCTTTAGTCAGTTTCCTGCCTGCTCCCTCAAAAGCACCGTCAATGATAGAACGTAACGGACTAGCAACAACATCTACCTTTTGAGTTTTAGAGGAACTCTCTTTTTGTGTTTGTTGCTGTGAAGTTGCTGTTGTCTCACTTACAGCGTCTTTAACTGCACTTTGAACAGCGTCAACTAGACTTTTTTCTAGTTGCTTACTTAATTCAGATTCAACAGTAATAGTAATAGTTTTATTTGATAATTTACCTAGTCTTTCTTCTAATTCATCTAATTTAGTAACGTCAGTATTAACAACAATTGGATTACTATTAAAATATTTATTAACCTCTTTAAGGTGTTGTACCTTGAGATTCAGATGTTTATTTAAGTCTGTTAAACTGTCATCGTCAACGTTAACAACAATTGGATTATTACTAAAATATTTATTAACCTCTTTAAGGTGTTGTACTTTGAGATTTAAATGTTTATTTAAGTCTGTTAAACTGTCATCATCAACACTAACTTCTAAATTAATCTTATCAAAACTCTTTTCAATAAAACTTGCAGCCTCATAGGCTTTCTTCTTAGCTTGCTCTAAGGATTTTTCTAATTGTGCTGTATCGGCAGACAATTCAACAATTAATTCACCTAAATTCATAAATACCTCTTTTAAAAAAAACTGATTGTAAATTCGTAATTTAATCGTAACTTACAATCAAGGTAATAGCAGACTCAACGCTGATAGAACAGGAGCAGGTAGGCTATTGTTTTTAATTAACTCAGAAATAATCATTTCAGTAGTTTGACTTACTTTACGATTATTCTCTTTAATCTCGTCTGCAAAAGGCAACAAGTCCACAAAATCTATACTAGGGTCTGACTCTTTTTTAAAACCATTAAACAACCCTGACCAGCCGATAGCGTGAACCCGTGCCTCAATATTTGACTGCTCTTTCCTGTTCTTTTCAAGTGCTTCTATACACTCAAAAACTATATGGATTGGCTGATCAAGAAATGATTCCCAATCAGCAAATCTAGAATCTAAGATGCGATAAGATTGGATTCTCCAGTAGATGCTGCTCCAGTCAATTGAACTGGTGGCTGCTCCCCCTGTACTGCATTATTTACAGGTGCTTCTACTTGCCAGCGACTACGCTCGTTTTCATAGAACTTATAGATAGCTGTTACAAATTCATTACTACAGCCTTTAGTATCTTCTTCAGTCCAGTCATCAGTGCCGACTTGATATTTTTTTTCACCCTTGCTGTATAAGAAACCTGTCACAGCTTCTAAGTTTTCAGACACAGGTAAAACATTAACAATCATGTAATCTTCATCAACAACAAGGTCATGATTGCCGTTGACAACTACTAAGCAATCGCCAAATTTAATTACTTGCTTATCCTTGAGATAAAAACTAACAGGTGCGATTTTTATAGAAGTAGAATTAAATGCCACAGGTGCTAACAATTCCACTGGAAAAGCTACTCTTTTTTGAATTAATAAAGTAGCTATAGCAATAGAAACAGAAGCACTATCAATGGCACTTAAGGAATTTAATTCAGTAAAGTCTTCAATGTAATCGTAAATTACAGAGGAGTTATCTACTTCTGTAGAACCATCGGCACTGCGAGTAGGTGACAACATCTCTTGTGCTTCGGCAATAGTAACGCCACGGTCAACAGAGATTTTCTTAACTAACTTAGAAGCTATAATTGCGGCTTTTTGGCGTTTAGAATCAATCAAGTCAACTGCACTTGCTTCACCAACTGTAAGAGAGCCACGTTTTTCTAGATAGATTACACCTGACAACTCATCACCAACGGGAACGATTTCGTACTTAGGTTTCTTGTTAATTACTGGACGCATATTCAATCTCCAAATTATCTTCTGAGTCTGCAAAAAGTTGATAGGTTGCTATTTGTTGAACTGAATCAGGAATCTTGATTTTACAGGTAGTTTTGCCGTTAGAGACTTCTATTTCTCCAGACAAGCCACCTCTAAAAACAGCCGCACCACACAGCAACCTATCAGAATGGATGCGGCAATTTATCAAGATAGCCAGCAAACCTGTACTATCTTTTAAAACTTTCATTAGAGGTTATAGGAAGGGAATCCGTTAGTTAGTCCGCCAGTAGCGTAGTAAGCAGGTGTCCAAATCCAATCGTCTTGGAACTCCAAAGTAAATGTATACTTCATTACTTCCATTGGTGTGCCTGTTAAGTTGAGAGCAGTAGATTTAGCTGCACCCTCAAACTTTGAGCCATTGGGATAGGTTGCGATCGCATACAACTCACGGTTTATGTACACAGGGTCAAAATGCGTACGTTTGATGAATTGTTCCAAGGCAATATCACCGACGTACTCGATACCTTCTACAGATATCTCACGCTTAGAACGGATAATAGCGGAGCTAGTACCCGAGCCTGATTGTGAATGTGTAGTATCAACTACGGTGGGGCTAGGCTGTAATCCAAAGCTAGTAATCCCTAACAGAGGAAACATATCCTGTACTAAACGCGCAGTAGAGTTAGCAGCAATCGCATCCAATAAGGGAGCTACTGTAAGAGTTACAGTTGTTGCACCACTTAGAGTAGCGTTGGCTAAAACTAAAGCTTGCTGTCTAATTGTGGGGTTAGAGGCAGCAGCAAAACTCAAGGAAGTACCAGCAGCGATGGTGTAGTTAATACCTGCTGTAGTAGCCACACTGATAGTAGTAGCACCTTCAGCAGCCAAAGAAGTAACTGTAATAGTTGCTGCTGTAACACTGCGGGTATTTTCTGGTAACAGCTTCAAATCTAAAGTATAGTTTTGAAGGATAACGGTTTGAACTGGACGATTAGCAACTGCCATATTGATAAAATCCTAAATAAATTTACTGAAAATTAGGCACTTCTAGCAACACGAATAGTGCTATAAAAAGCATCTAAATCAACACTAGGTAAGTTGCCTTGAGAATCTACTAGGTTAATAGCCACACTAGCGTTAGCTGCTGTACCTGCTGTACCGCCTAAGCTACCGTTGTATAGGAACAAAGTAGGACGGATAGTTACAACAGAACCGGATTTAACGTAGGTTAAGCGAACGCTCCAAGTAGTAGGAGAAATAGCAGGTGGTGTAACAGTGATAACAGTGCTATTAGCAGAACTACTACTAGCAGTAGGAGCGACACTCAAGGTTATCGAAGTAGTGCTGTTTACTGCTGTAACAGTGTTAGCCGCAATTGTACCGCCGCCACTACTAACAGTGATTACGTCACCTACTCGAACAGAAGCAAAACCGTCCGCTGTAGTAGTGGTAATAGTAGTGTTTGAAGCTACCAAGTTACAGTTTGAGACGTTAAAAGCAGACGGGGTAATAGAGGCATGAGTGAAAGGAAGGAAATAAGACTCCTCTACGCCTGTATCTACTTCTACCGCAGTACCTGCGTTGATAACAGCGTTGGTGGCGTTAGTAGTAGTAGATTTTGGGCGGCTAAAATCTAATGTGATTGGCATAGTTTTAAATTACAATAGGGTCAAAAATCAGAATCCTGCTTTGTTCTAAAGTGTCTGATGCTGCGGGTAGATGAGTATAGCGAGACACATTAAAACGTTTTTCAATCTTAGAAAGTGCCAAAGGTAAATTAGAGTTTTTTGACCAATTTCTCAGAGTCACTTCCCACAATTGAGGCTTGTACTTATACCCGGCACTGGTAGCCTGAGCTACAGTATCAGGAGTTTCTTTGATTAAGCACTCCAGTCCATTACTAGAAGACGGTGGCTGTGAGGAGCTACCATATACCCATACAGAAGGTGTGCCATTAGAATAAGTACCTAACTCAGTAGATAGTAAAGCGGTTAAGATTCTTCTTAAATCAGCTACTTTCATATTTCACCTCATAAGAATTTCTTAGCTCGCCTGTATCAACAATGTCTCTAGGAGAATCAACAACAGCACCACTTTTCCTAACAGTAGTGCGAGGCCATTGCCACCTAGTATCACTAATATTTGATTGGCAGTTTCCCCCAAAGCCTTCGGACATTTCTAAGAATGCCTGTTTAAAATTAGAAGATTGAGAAAAACTATCAGCATATTTATTTAAAAAGTCATATTCTTTAATAGCCACATCTACCCAAGGTCTAGCAGGTTTTTCGTTGCCGTTAACTGTAGTTGTACCTTCATGAACAGCCGCAGCATAAGATACATTCCAAGAATGGATTGACTTTAACTTTTTAGGGATTTTAAGATTTATCCAGTTAGCTTGTACCATTTCTTTACACCTTACTTGCTATTGTTAAAGTACCTTTTATAAATTTATTTCTCGATAATAAATAACTAGAAATTCTATTTTGTGTGACTGGTTTAAATCTCCAGATACCAGTTAAACTCATACCTTGTGAATCAGTTAAAACTCCTGTAGCTACCGACTCATAAGTTATGCCTACTGGTAAAGTTGAAGTTAGTCTACCTTTAAGCTTCATTATTTGTTGTCCTAATTCCGCTATTTCAGGAATAGCGCGGGGTTCAACATCTTCACTTACTGTAGCTGTCACAATAACAGTAGTAGAGTTTTCAATTAAATTACCTACCGCGTCTTCTATAAATTGACCGTTTCCAGATTTAAAGGTTAGACTTAAATTAGCCGCAAAATGTGGCTTATTTAAATAACCAATTGTCTGTGAAACATAGGAGTCAATCATGATTTTATTCAGTAATTTTATTGCTAAATATCCAGAATTTACAAACGAACAAACTAAGTTTAATTTATTTATGCCTGATGTTGAGTCAGAGATAAATATTTATAACTGGGGAACTTTAAGAAACACAGCCACAGAATTGTTACTTGCTCATAGAATCTCAATTACTAAACCCAGTCAAAACAGCGATTACACCACAGGAACTTTAAGGATTTTAGAAGTAGAGGACGATTCTTACAGAGTAGAATTACAGGATTTATCAGATAACAACTATGCTTTGAGTAAGTATGGTTTAGAGTACCAACGACTGTTAAAAATAGTCACCTATTCCAGTAATGAAAAATCTTCTTTTACTAAGGGAACTTCCATTACTGGAGTGACAGGGACTAGTAAAATCAAATGGTCACAGCATTAAGCCTCTACCTTCCTAGCACCGATAAATCGAGGATCAGGAACTAAAGGAAACCCACGACCAGCCACAGTAATTTTCTCTTGAGGTGGTTCTTTGCTGACTATTTCTGTAGTTGTAACTAAACCACCTGCGAAATTATTAGAAGCTGTGGGAACTATTGCTCTTTCTATGAAATTATCAGTAGCAAAGAAGTAATAGTTGGCAGGAATATAAGGTAAAGTTTGAGTGCCTGATAAATTTGCGCCGCGTTGATAGTAGAACGCATCGGACACAATGATTTGCACTGTTCCATACTGACCACCACCAGCAATAACGCGTTTATTGATAGCGTCACTTACAGCCTCTAGTGATGGTGGTGGTAATTGTGCAATGGCAGACGCATCGGGTGTTCCTACTTCCATCAACACGCCTGTATTACGAGCAACTATAACCTTGGTACTGTTTTGGTTACGTAAGTCATTAGCGTTCTTACGTGACATGACAATAAAAGGCGGGAACTTTTTAAGGTTGTTATAGTAGTCGTTCATGTGGTTAACGATATCGTTTATACCGTTAGCCGTTGCCCATGCTGACCACACTGATGTTCCTGTTAGGGCAGATGCAATGTTTCCAGAAGGAACTTGATTCAAGTAACTTAGATTTGCAGTAACGCCGGATATAGGGTCAGTATAGTTACAAGCACCTGTACAGGCTACCTGTAAAGACATCAAGGTATGTAAGTTAATGATTGATTGAGTCAACATCGCAGGAACAGCAAGGAACATATTTCTAATAGCTTCTGCTGCTTGACCGTTGCCGGACATAGCTAACTGCTCTGCTTGACGAGCAACAATGAAATCCTCTTCAGTAATCAGTCTGGATTTAGCAAGTTTAAAGTTACCAAAGGTTTCCTGAGTAACTGTCAAACGCTCAGTATCTTGGGGAATATCACCATCAGTAGCAACTACGTAACCCACAGTAGGGGTATAGGAGCGCATCTTTAACAGTGCCAGAATAGGGTCTGAGTATTGAACAAAAGGGAGAAATCTATTTAGTGCGGGGTCTGGATAACCATCACGGTAGACTTCACCAGTGCTAGAGACTGTGGATAATTGTAAGTCAATGGCACGCTGTACAACACCGGGCTGATTATTAACTAATTCAATAATTGAAGGCATTTATATCACCACCTAGACTAAGTTAATTTGTGGATACAAGGCTGTTAACTGACCATCAATGTAGGGAAGACGGTTTAGATATACGTCTGTATCCACATATAGTCCGTAGTTTTGACTTTCTCTGTACAGTAAGTCAATGGCGACAGCAGGGGAAAGCATACCTAAGTTATCAGGTAAACTTGTTGCCACACCTAAAGGCATACCAGAAGGAACAGACACAGAGGCAGCACTGATTGTCACCACATCAGTAGCGGTATTAACAGAGGATATAGTTCCCACAGCAGTGTTAGGTACAAAACTAGCAGCCGATGCGGTAGCTGTTCCATTAGTAGCTGTATCAGCAACGGTTAAACTATACAAGCTAGTAAAGTCTTTAGACCATAAGACAATATCTGTACTAGTACCTGAACCCGCTACAGGTAAGCCACTCACTAGCTTAGATAAGAAGGGACTAGCATTAATAGCAGCGATGATTTTATTTGCGACGTTTAAGTTAGTTGCTGTTAACGTGCCACCAACATCGCCAGCCACTACTGTATAAACTAACGCCTGGGCATTGAGAGTAACAGTAATAGTGTCACCAGCCGCCCAGCCACCACTAGCAGAAGCAATATTTACTCTTGCTGATGGTGGGATGATTGAGAGTACATCGCTGGCAACAAAAATACCAGAAGTGCCAGATTTAAAAGTAATGCTTGTACCGCTTGCTGCTGTAGCTGCTGCTGTAGTCATCCGTGGTAAAATCCGAGCTTTTGCAGAACCAGGAATGCTACCAGCAAAATAACCAGGGGCGAATATTTTGACAAGCTTTCTAATAGCTCCTTCCTTTCCGGTAACATAGTCAGAATCTAAAGATTGATATCGAGTTGCGATCGCCTCTGACCTAGCTAAAACAGGTAAGAAACCTGACAACTCATCATCGTAAACGTAAGTCTCATGTCTCATTTTTTTAAATAAAGATAGGTGATTGATTTAAAGTTTTAAGAAGTTCTGCCGCGTGGGATTCAATCTCTTTAGGGTTAGATTGACCAGGATTAACAACAGGTTCTTTAATTGATTGCTCTAAATTAATTAAAGGTTTTGCTCTCTTTTCAATAAGACCTAAGTGAAACTCAATGTGACCGAGTTTATCAACTTGAGACTTAGTATGGATAGCGATATCCTCACTAGGAACAGCAGAAAACAACTCACTAAACTCACTACCTGATAACTTAGCCTGAGACACTAAGTCTTCAGCTTTTTGGCGTAAGTCATAATAGCGACTGGCAACTGTTTCTTTCTTTTCAAAATTAGAAATCAGTGCGGTTTTTTCTTCTAGAGTTGTTTCTAGTTGTTTGATTTGTCCAACTAGTTTAGTATTCTCGCTGATGAGAATTTCTTGTTTAGCTTGCAAAGAAGCAGTAAGGTTGTTAGCTTCTGATAAAGCTGACTTGACCGAAGCCAACTCTGATTCTAAAGATTTAAAATCTGTCATATTTTTTTGATGTTGTATTGGGAAATTAGGGTTTCCTTCAATAGTAATGCTGTCAAGCTCAACTAAAGATTTACCATAGCCAACAGTTGGATCAGCCGGAATATCTTCAGAAGAAATTTCAAACAAAACTATTTTAGTCGCCTCTAAAACTGCTCTTTTTTTTAAGGTATAACCGTCGTTGCTGTCATATTCAGCAGGACTAACAACCTTATATTCCTCGACACTATAACCAAAACTAATACCGCCACAAGTTCCATCTTCTATATCAGACATGAACTGGTCAGCTAAGGCATTTTTTGACAGTTTAGCAATACAGATACCTTTATCACCATCAAGACTGACACTTTTAATAATGCCTATCTTTTGCCCACGGGTGTGGTTTTTTAAAAAGGGACAAGTGTTGTTATTGACTCTAGTCAAATCCCAGGCGTTAGGGTCATGGGATAGATACTCATCAAAAACAAAACTAGCACCTTCTGGAAGTTCTGAGGAAAAGCTGTACCTTTCACAAATATTACTTTTAGAGCTAAAGGAAAAGCCAACGGTTCTTTCTTCTCGATTTAGCTGTAAATCTGTAGACAACGCTTTAGTTAATATAGTTTTATTTCTAGTTGCCATAGAACTTAAGTTTTCAGATAGCTAAAAACATAATAGCAACAATTAATTAAATGTAGAAACGAGTATTGGTGATAATCGCTAATATTAGAGAAATTCACTAATATTAATGTATAATTATCAATGAAGTTACTGTTTATAATATGCCTATCATTACAGATGCCAACGTTTACGAAAATCTTAGAGCAGAGGAAAAAATAGGAATCCTTATTTTTATCTGTAGGGAGCAGAAGAATATATCTAGAAAACAGTTAGCATCTAAAATAGATAAGACTGTGCAAGTTGTATCGGACATAGAGAATCTATTTCAACATAGAGAAGGAAAAAGACAGTCTATTACTTATGATGAGATTGTGGCGATCGCACAAGCATTAGAAGTTCCCATTAGTCAAATATTACCAAAATGATACCAGCCACAGCACCGAACTCTTTAAAATTAAGCTGGGAAAATGCCCTTAGCTTTGAGTCGTCTGTTATTGCTCAAAACTACTACGGTGGTGTAGATGAGAAGGGCAATAGAAACCAAATAAACCAGATAACTAAAACACAATCTGTTTCTTTAGTTGTTCCTACCTTAGCGGACTATACAGAGATAGATAATTTTTTAGTTAGCAATTTAGGTAAACCGTTTTACTTTGATAGTGTCCTATATATGTGTGATTCTTTTAAGTGGAGTTATCAAAGTGATAAAGTCTTTAGTTTAGACTTGACATTAACTCAGTGTTTCCGTCCGTGATATTTTATTGAGTATATGTATTAAACTAAAATAGTTGCATGAGTTTAAGATAACATGGAAGAAAGCAAACAAATATTAGCTAACCTAGTAGCTAGATTGGAAATAGAGTTAAAGGAAGACATAGAATATATAGAAGAAGGGGATGAAGACGATGACGATTGGGGAAATACAATAGAAGCCTATGAAATAGCAAAAGATGCGTTAGAAAGTAGAATAGAAGTTCTAACTGAGTTAATTAATAATTTTCCGTCAAGTTACATAGGTGATTGCAGATCATTGACACTTGAGTATCTTATGGCTGATTTAAAATCAGAAAGAGTGATAGCAGATGAAGAGGAGAAAATAACGTTATCTAAAGAAATAGAGACTTTACAGAAGATACTTGATATCAGATAAAAAAATAAAAAGTACCTGGGCAACTGGGTACTTTTTATATTTAACCAAAAGGATTGTAAATTTTACCGCCTACAAAGCTACTGCGAGGTGTAGAGTTTTGTAGTTCACTAAAAGCACCGTCGGCACTATCAACAATATCATTAGTCAATGGTTTTTTACTTCCATCAAATTCATGTAAAGCTGCTAAAAATTGATCGTTCCAAGCACCTCTAAATAATTTAACTTTTCCGTCTTTAGCTGCGACTGCTAAGGGTAAAGCACGAGTAACTTTATCGCCTAACGGTTTAATACCTTTAGCGTCATACCCGACTAATTGACGTTTAAGAGATGACTCGTAACGTTTACCAGCGCTGCCACCTTCTAACTCCCAGCGCACCTTACAAGATTGTCCATCTTGCTGTGCTATTCGTAATACTGAGTTATCACCATCGTCTGCTGATACTTGCTCCCAGTGGCAGTCTAAGACATAGTAAAATCCTTGATGATACATCATTTTAGTACGCACGCTGTAAAAACTATTTCTAGAGGCAACATCAGCAGCCGTGGCAGCAAAGTCCCAAAATGAAACTACTTGACCTGATGACGGAATAGCATTAACGACTTCAAACCAATGGCGATTAAAAATAGTACCTGATTCATATTTAATCTTCCAGTTTCCTTTAAGCAGTCGTTCCATTTCTACTGGATGCAATGATAAAAGATTCTGGAGATATTGAGGATTTGATTCTAATAAATGGGGATTATCGTAAACAGTTCCTTTAATAAAAGTAAAGCTTTTAGGTGGTGCAATTGCAGCCATATCAGGAAACTTATCCATTAATTCCTGTTCTGAATTACCCCAATGAAGCTCACTATTTATTCTATAAAAATATCTTAAGACTCCAGACCGCTCCTCAATAGGATACCCGGTGTCTTGATTAATATACCAACTAACTAATTTAGCTACCCATGAATCAGCATCAGGGTTACAGGTTGCATCTATGCGCGGTTTTATTCCACAAGTTGACCTATTTCTTGAGAATAAAAACCAGAATTGTCGCTCGGTAAATTTAGTTAATTCATCAAAACCAAGATGACAAATTTGAGAACCGGGGTATTTATCCTCAACATCTTTTTCATATTGCGCGTGTCCGAAGCTAATCGCACTTCCATTAGGAAAAGTCCAATCTAATTGATATTCTCTAGATTGGACGTTAGGTATTCGTTTATATAAATTTCTTGACTCATCCCACAAGCCACCTTCATTAGTTATTTCTGGTCGAGTTCTTCTTAAAATAACAGAACCATACCCAGGAGTATTTATATGTTTAGCTGCTTTTAAGAGCATAGAAAATGATTTTCCACTGCCAGCCGCGCCACCATATATGCACACATCAGCAGGGGTATTATAAAAAAGTTCCTGAGCGCCGGGCGACGGTTCGGGTAACTCATACTCGAAGTCAGAAATAACAGTGGCAGTCTGACTATTTTTCTTAATTTTATTTCTATTTTTAGGGTTAAGTCCTATTAATGGTTTTAACATTTAATTAAAAACAAGTCTCATTAAAACAATAACATAAAGAAAACAGCAATAAAAAAAAACTAATTAAGTTACAGTATCAGGTAACTTAACTAGTCTGCACAGAATATAGTTAATCAACTTCCTAAATAATATCACCCAGGGAAGTCACCGGGGAAAAATCCTTGGGATGAGTCACACCACCCCTTAACAATAGTGCCTTCTATGTTATTTTCTAACATAAAAGACTCTGCCTCTTGAAAAGTAGCAAATCTTTTTGGATCTGGTGTACGGTAAAACCCTCTGTTCCAAGGGTCTAGGACTGTGAAAGGGTACTTGTCTTTATCTTGGATGACAAAACATCCTTTAAGTGTGTTGTCTGTTCTACAGGCGTTTACTTTGTTTGGGTACATATATATACTAGGCATTTGTGTTATTCATATTATTACACAGTAGTTTATTTGTGTCAAGGGAAAAATTTCATGTTAAAGTTGTATTACATTTTACTGTGAATAGCATGAATAAAATTAAAAGAAGTCAAATAGAAGAATGGGATATTAACCGTTTAAGTCCCTATGAAAATAATGCTAAATTACACCCTGATTCCCATGTGGAACAGATAGCTAATTCTATAGAAGAATTTACATTTCTTGACCCGGTGGCAGTAGATGAGAAGGGAGAACTGCTAGAAGGTCACGGTCGGTTATTAGCGGCTAAGAAACGCGGTGATAAGACTATTCCCGTGATTCAGGTGACGGGATTGACGGATGCTCAAAAGGTGGCTTATCGCTTGACACATAATAAGTTGACCATGAATACAGGCTTTGACCCTGAAATGCTTAAACTAGATTTTGAGTTCTTGCAGGATGGTGATTTTGAGTTAAATTTGACGGGCTTTGATGATTTAGAATTGAGTTTTTTAGATGATGTGATGGAAGATAATAATAATGATGACGAGAATCCTACAGAATCATCATCCAAAGAGGTTGATGTAGATGAGTTTAAGTTTGATTGTGAATGCCCTAAATGCGGTTTTAAGTTTGACAAAAAATGAATAACTCAATAGCGTGGTACTTAAAAGATTTAAAAGACATCCCACAGAACGGATTAAAAGTTATGTCAACTTTTAGCTGTGGCGGTGGTAGTTCTTTAGGTTATAAACTTGCTGGTTGTAATGTAATTGCAGCTAATGATATTGATCCTGAAATGGCTTATCATTACAAACTAAACCTCAAACCTAAACATTATTTCTTGTGTCCAATTAAAGATTTACTGAAAAAAGAATTGCCAGATGAACTTTATCATTTAGATATATTGGACGGCAGCCCACCATGTTCTACATTCAGTATGGCAGGTAGTAGAGAAAAGGCATGGGGTAAGAAGAAGCATTTTAGGGAAGGTCAAGCCAAACAAGTTTTAGATGATTTATTCTTTGATTATCTAAACTTAGTTGAACATTTAAAACCTAAAGTTGCCATAGCTGAAAATGTTAAAGGTATGTTGCAAGGTAACGCTAAAAGCTATTGCAAAACGGTAATTGATAGGTTTAGAGATATTGGGTACAAACCTCAACTGTTTCTAGTCAATGCTGCTGATTGTGGAGTGCCACAAAAAAGAGAACGGGTATTTTTTATCGCTTTACGTAATGATATTGATAAACCTAAATTGGTGTTAGCTCCCAAATCTAGATGGATTAGTGCTGGTGAGGCTACAAGTGATTTACAGGTGCTTACTGATGATGAAATTAAAGAAACAAAACCATCACCTTGCGATTTAAAATGGTGGCATCTTACGGATAAGGGCAAGGCATACGAACAAGCAGTAATAAGGAATGGATTAAAGGCTAAACTATTTAACAACAAGAGATTAGATGACAAAGTGCCATCAAATACATTGCCAGCAAACGAATCAATAATAATGCACTGGGATATATGCAGAAAACTAACTTATAGAGAATATAAACGCCTTGGTTCATTTCCAGATGACTACCAAGCTAAAACCGATAAAATAGGCAAATATATGATAGGTATGAGTGTACCACCGCGAATGATGGAAAAGATAGCACACGCTGTCATTAAGCAGTGGCTACCACTTGATTAGTAAAACAGCAGTTATGCTATTTAAAATACCTATAAAATGTGTTACAATTGATATGTAATTCCCTCGCCGGGTGGTGTTATCAGCACCGAGTCCGCAGGGAAAGTAACCTAGTAAGAGGCCACATGACTAATTTAACAGTTTTTCAGTTTGATTTGCAACCCATTCGTTTTATTGATGGTAAACCCATAGCCAATGACGTTGCTACTGTTTTAGGCTACAAAGATCCTGCTAATGCAATTTCTAGGAAGATAAAAGACAAGAATAAAGGTGTTTGTAAAATGCAAACACCTGGTGGAATCCAGTCTGTGACAGTCTTAGAAGAGCCTGGAATTTATCAGTTGATATTTGGTTCAAAGTTGCCTTGCGCTGAAAAATTCCAAGATTGGGTATTTGAGGAAGTGCTACCAACTATCCGTAAAACTGGACAATATGCGATCGCGCACCAAATACCAAAAACCTATTCTCAAGCATTGCTAGAAGCCGCAAAGTTGGCAGAAGAAAACGAACGACTAGAAGCGCAAAATGCACTATTAGAACAGCAAAACGAACATTTATCGGAAACTGTAGATGAGTTGTTTGACTATTCCTCTATTATTCGTATAGCTAAGTATAATGGTGTTCCAGAAACCCGCTTTAAATGGCATAGGCTCAAAATAGTGTCAATCAAAAATGGGTTGGAAATTAAAAAAGTGCCATGTCCAAGATTTGTTGAAAAAAACTTATACAGCCATGATGCCTGGCGTATTGCTTACCCTGGCATTGCTTTACCGGAAACAACTACACTTGTTATTCAGTCAGTAAGATAGATTTTCTAAGTGCGATCGCTTCTTTTGGGGCGATCGCACTCAAAAACAGATAGACTATAATAGGACATCTAAAACAGGAAACAAACTATGTATGACGCTGAAGCGCAAGCCCGGTACAATGCCACAGAAAAGGGTAAAGCGCGTAAACGAAAGTGGCAGCAGAGCATGAGTCCAGAGCAACTGGAGAAACAAAGGCAAGCTAAAAAAGAATATATGCGGCGTAAGCGTGCTGAGAAAAAACAAACTGAATAAGCCTGTAACCCTGATTAAGTCAGGGTTTTATTTTGTCAAAAAAAATATTTTTTAAAACCCTTGACATATTATTAATGGATAGACTATATTAAGTATGTAAGCAAAAACAAATAAACGACAGGGAGAAAAGCAATGGTTACAAATTTTAACCCGGCATGGTGTAAAGAGCAACTCACCGCATACCAAAAATTTGTAGCAAAGCTAGTACAAATGAAATTACAGATTCATGGATACGAAATAAAGGAGATATACACAGACAAAAAAGACGTTACATTGTTAGATTTTGCTATTAAGAATTCAAACTATTGTCTATGCCTTGAGCGAACTTATGTGAGTGAAGTTCTAATAAAAACAGGACGCACTTACGAGACAATGAACCGGAACTTGATAGAAACAGATGACTTAGATCAGGCGATAGCCGAGATATGCAGACGCAGTTTTTGGAAAGAAGGTCAGGATTTAAGACCTTGGTTAGAAGGTTTCTCTGATGAAGAGGAACAAAAAATAATAAATTGCCGATACCTAAGACCTTGGCTAAGGCAAATGAAAAAAGAAAGAAACCACATAACACCGGACAACTTACCTTTCTAAAAAATAAGCATCCAGACAACTGGATGTTTTTTTATTGTGAGTAGCTAGTCATTCTGTATAAAACAAATATTCTAAAATTCAGTATAAAAATAAGAAAAAAGTAGTTGACATTAGATAGTGGATAGGCTATATTAGGTATATAAACAAAGAAAGACAGGAACACAGACAATGGCTACTAAGAAAAATAAAGAATTAAGATTGGCAACACAAGATGAAAAAGAAAATGCAATGAATGAAATTGCGGTTATGTTTTGCGAAAACAAAAAGCTGTCTTATGGTGAAATACAATCTAAATTTGATTTTGTAATATCAGATATATTGTTAGAGTTTGAATTATCTGGGCTAATAGCCCAGATGCCAGGACAACAATTTGTTCTAGTAGAGACAGCAACAGAAGTAGAAACAGAAACAGTAGCAGAAGTAGAAACAGTAAAAAACAAACGTCGTAGCAAATACGACGTATTCAATGAAAAATGGGACGCACTATTTGCTGACAAACACTGGATAAAAGAAAATAGACACAAATTTGTTTTAGACTATTTAGTGCTAATGACATCCAGAGCCACGCACCGGATACGGTGTGACGGGTACTATGTAACTAAAACAAAAAAAGGATATTCTATAGGATGGAAAACTTATAAAGATTTAGGATTAAACAATCTAGACCCAAGTACAGCATATAGTTGGACTGTAAGAAATGGACTAAGGAGTTTAGCCATAGAAGCAGACCAGATAAGAGTTGAATTATGTAAAAATTTATAAAAAAATAAATATCTCTGATAAAAAACAAAAGAAACATTTAGTTGCCTAAATGTTTCTTTGCTGTGAGTAACTAGCCGCCA
>JACCEC011422728.1_pt1 | contig 59427 bp, 35 predicted proteins | sample 7450121 | NCBI WGS metagenome assembly JACCEC01 (sample SAMN15323455, study PRJNA562643) | freshwater metagenome | isolation source: river surface water | place: USA:Blue River Watershed | collected 2017-08-18
CATCTCCGGTTCGGGCCTCATCGTGAAGGACGGTGGTGTCAACCTCTACGTCCTCGGCAACAACACCTTCAGCGGTACCTACCGCGTCGACAACGGCATCCTGTATGTGGGCCGTAACTTCATCGAGACCTACCTCGACAACGGCACGGAATCCCTCACGGGCTCCCTCGGCGCCAACGCCTCCGTCTTCCTGAACGGCGGCCAAGTTGCCTTCGCCCGTTCCAACGCCATCACCGTTCCCAACGCCATCTCCGGCTTGGCGGGCACGTTGCATGTCGGCGTCCAGAGCGGCGGTTACACCGGCGGCGACGTCACCTTCTCCGGCGCGGTCAACCTGACGGGTACGTCCACCATCTCGATCAAGCAAGGCTTGGCCCGCTTCACGGGCAGCCTGACCACCCGCACCGCGGGCATCGAAATCCTCCAGGGCGGCACCTTGGTCGCCACGGGTGTCCACGCTTCGCCGACCGCTTGGTTGGATTCCGGCAAGATCAACGCCGGTCCTTCCGTCGGTTCCTTGGCCTTGGCCGGCGATTCCGCGGAGAACATCAACTTCACGGGCCGCACCTTCCTGGGCGTCGCGACGAACTACGATAGCCTGCGCCCCGGCGCCGCGGCGGACTCGGTCTACTCCGGCACCATCACCCCGGGCGCGAACGGTTACCTCTTCGGCGGCGGCGGCGCGAAGCTGACCGTCTCTTCCGTGCTCGCCGACGTCAACGCCGTCGCGACGAACCTCTTCGTCGGCAACTTCACGGCGGGCGGCCGCCCGGTCTCCGACCAGCGCCTCGATGGCCGCGTCGTCCTGACCGGCGCCAACACCTACACCGGCACGACCACCGTCCGCTCGGGTATCCTCGAAATCGCCACGGCCGGGGCCCCCAGCACGTCTGCCATCACCTTGGACGCTCCGGGTACCCTCGTCGCCACCGGCGCCTACACCGGCGTCCCGGCTTGGATTGCCTCCAACAAGCTGGCCACCGCTTCGGCTGGATCCCTGGCCTTGTCCGGCGACACCGCCGAGACGATCACCCTCGGCCTCTACCCGACGCTGATGATCGGTGCCGTCGCGCCGTCCGCCCTGAACACGCTCTCGGCTTCCTTCACCCCTGGCGCCCAAGGCTACCGCTTCGGTGGCGGCGGCTCGACGCTGACCGTCAACACCGTCCTCACCGGTGCGAACGCCCTGAACGTCGGCGCGGCTGGTTCCCTCGGCACGGTCGTCCTGACCGGCTTCAATGACTTCACCGGCGCGACCACGGTCAACGCGGGCAACGTCCTGCGCCTGGCTCACCCGAGCGCGCTCGGCACCGCCGCGGGTGCGACCACGGTCAACGCGGGCGCGACCCTCGACCTGAACGGCCAGACCATCTCCGAGCCTTTCACCAACGTCGCCGGCCTCGGCGTCGACGGCCAAGGCGCCCTCATCAACAGCAACACGACGACCGCGGCGAATGTGACGGGTGCCTTCTCGCAGGCGGCCAACAGCTTCACCGTCGGCGGCGCCGGCGACATCAACCTCGACCGCGTCACCGGCTCGGGCGCCTTCGTCATCACCAAGAACGGCGCGGGCACGCTCACCCTCGGTGGTATCCTCGACAACTCCAATCTCGGGGTGATGGTCAATGCCGGCACCTTGGTCTTGGCGACGCAGTCCGCTTCCGGCGTCCACGCCTTCGGCAACAACGGCACCGTCAACACCGGCGCGACGATCCGCCTCGCCGGTTCGGGCAACGACCAGATCTACGACAACGCCTACGTCTACCTCGATGGCGGCAACCTGGACATGAACGGCCGCAACGAGACCTTTGCCGGTCCTGTCTCCACCTCCGCGCACATTGTCGGCTCCGTCTTCAATAATGCGGCCGACACGACGTCCGTCCTGACGATCGGCGGCAACAACGCCACCAACCAGTTCCGCGGCACGTTCGTCGACAACACCAACAGCGGCACGGGTAAGCTCGTCCTCCGTAAGATCGGCACGGGTACCTACAGCATCACCGGCGCCAACACCTATACCGGCACGAGCAGCTTCGTCAACGCCCTGTCCCAGACCTTCACGGGTTCGACCCTCATCGAAGGCGGCACCCTCCAGCTCGGCTACGGTGCCACGGTCGGCACGGTCCAAGGCGACATCGCCGTCGCTTCCGGCGCCACCTTGGCGGTCAACAGCATCTACGACGTCACCCTCGCCAACAAGATCGTCGGTGAAGGTAACGTGCAGCAGTCCGGCATGGGCGTCCTCACCCTCACCGGTGCCAACACCTACACCGGTCAGACCATCGTCAACGGCGGCACCCTCCGCCTCTCGGCCGACGCCACCGCGGCGACTTCCGCCCTCGGCGCGAACACGGGTGACCTCGTCGTCACCGCCGGCATCTTCGACCTGAACGGCTTCAGCCTCACCCGCGGTCGCATCCAAGGCGCCACCACCGCCGGCGTCATCGTCAACTCCGGCTCGGCCGCCTCCGTCCTCACGGTTGGTCAAGGCCGCCTCGCCACCGACACCGATACCTTCGCCGCCGACATCCAGGAAGGCGTCAGCGGGACCATCCGCCTTGTCAAGACGGGCGCGGGCGTGCTCGTCCTCTCCGGCATGAACCGCTTCACCGGCGGCACGAAGGTCGAGTCCGGCACGCTGCGTCTCGGTTCCGACGCCGCCTTCGGTCGCGGCTACGAAGTCGAAATCGTTTCCGGGGCGACGTACGACGTCAACGCACGCAACCTCGCCAACGCCTACCAAGGCTCGAACTACGTCAACCTCACCATCGCCGGCACGGGCGTCGGCGGTTTCGGCGCCGTCATCAATTCCAGTGCGACGGCCAACTACGCGGGTGCCGGCATCGGCAACCTGAGCCTGGCCGCGGACGCCAGCGTCGGCGGCACGGGTGGTCGCTTCGATATCGGTCGCGTCGAAGGCCTCGGCTACCACGGCACGGTGAACGGCAACGGCTTCACCCTGACCAAGGTCGGTTCGGGCGTCGTGAACATCCGCGCCAACGGCTCGAACGTGGCGTACAACGTGGCCGCCGGCGAACTCACCTTCGAAAACATCGACGGCACCGCCACCAACGGCATCACCGTCCAGGCCGCCGCCATCCTCTCCTCCTACGGCGACGGCATCACCCTCGGTGCTCCGCTCACGCTCAAGGCTGGCTCGACGGTCCGCAACAACGGCGCCGGCACCCAGACGTGGTCCGGTGATGTCCTCCTCGATGGTGCGGCCGCCACCCAGGTCACCTTCAACACGACCACCCCAGGCAATGCCGTCCCGAACGGCATCACGCTGACCGGCGTCGTCTCGGGCACCGCCGACCTCGTCAAGACCGGCGCCAACTACAGCGCCAGCGGCCAAGGCAACGGCGTGGCCTCCCGCGGCGTGCCCGCCTTCCTCCGCCTCGCTGGCGTCAACACCTACACCGGAAACACCATCATCACGGCCGGTACGGTCCAAGCCAACAGCGACCGCTCCTTCGGCGCGACCCTCGCGGGACCGGTGGCCAACAGCATCCAGCTGGCGGGCGGTACGCTCTCGGCCTTCCAGTCGTTCACGACGGATCCGAACCGCGGTATCTCCATGTCGACGGCCTCCTCCCTTTCGGCTGAGCCGGGTGTGGTCTTCACCATCACCGCGCCGATCGTCGGCAACGCGACCCTCTCGCGCTTCGCGAGCGAAACGCCCGTCGGCACCGTCGTCCTCGCCGGCAACAACACCTTCTCCGGCTATTCCGTCAACACGGCCAACAACACGACCACCTCGGGACCCGCTAGCTACGGAGGCATCACCAAGGTCACGCACAACTCTGGCCTCGGCACTGGCAACGTCACGCTCATCGCCGGCACGGGGACACTCTCCAACCAGGTCCAGCTGGAAGGTGGCGTGACCATCGGCAACAGCTTCACCACGTCGGGTCAAGGTTTGGACGGCGCCGCGGTGCCGACCTACGGCCTCATCGCTTCCCTCTCCGGCAACAACACCCTCGCCGGTACGATCACGATGACCTCGGGCGGCGGCGCGACGCACATGGGCGCTTTCGCCGGGTCCACGCTGACCTTCGCCGGTACGATCACCGCGGCCGCCACGGCCCGCGACCTCAACCTCTACGGGGCCGGTAACTTCGTCTTCGCTCCGAGCAGCTACTTCACGGAACGTGCGGGCGACGGGTCGTTCTTGGTCGTCGGCAACACGGTGACGCCGACCACCGGCACCACGACCATCCTCGCGACCGCCAACGACTACACCGGCCGCACGACCATCCAGAACGGTGGCTTGCTCAACGTGGCGCAGTTTGCCGACGTCAATACGGCCTCCTCCATCGGTAAGGGTTCCGCGGCCGGTTCCGCCGACGACTTGCGCCTCGACGGTGGTACCTTGCAGTACACCGGCGCCACCGCCCAGACGACCAACCGTCGCTTCTCGGTCGGCAACCAGGGCGGCGTCATCGACGCCTCCGGCTCGCTCACGGCCGCCAGCCTGAAGTTCCGCGACACCGGCGCCATCAACTACAACGGCGAGACTGGCACGCGCACGCTCACCCTCACCGGTTCGAACGCCGGCGACAACACCGTCAACCTCATCATCGGCGACAACACGGGCGCCACGTCGGTCCTGAAGACGGGCGCGGGCCGCTGGATCCTCGGCGGCGTGAACACCTACACGGGAACGACCACGATCTCCGCCGGCACCCTCGAGACCTCCGCGACCGGCGTCATCGCCGCCGCCGGCACGGTCAACGCGCTCGCCGGCACGACGTTCCTGAACGCGGGCACGGTCAACGCCGCCACCATCATCGACGGCGCGACCGTGACCAACGCCGGCAGCTTCGGCGGCGACATCACCCTCAACTCCGGCACGCTCACGAACAACGCCGGCGCCAACATCGCCCAGGTCAGCCTCGGCAAGACCGTGAAGGTCGCCGGTGGTGCGTTCACCAACGCCGGCACCGTCTCGACCAACACCTTGCTCGAGTCCGGCTCCGTCGCCAATGCCGGCACCATGGCCGGCCGCTTGACCATGACCGGTGGCACCGCGACCAGCTCCGGTACCTTGACGGACCTCCGCCTCCTCGGCGGTTCCGTCACCAGCTCCGGTGCCATCACCAAGGCCATCCTCACCGCCGGCACGCTCACCCACACCGGTGCGGCGACCGCGGCCATCGGCACCGTCGACGTCAACACCGGCGCCGTCTTCGAAAACGCCGGCACGCTCGGTTCCGGCACGATCAACGTCGCCTCCGGCGCCACCTACCGCGGCGCGGGCTCGGCCACGGCGGGTACGGTCAACATCGCCACCGGCGGTATCCTCAGCCCCGGCGGTCGCCTCGGCACCATCGGCTTCAACAACCTGAACCTCGCCTCCGGCGCCGTCATCGAGCTCGAAGCGTCCGACCCCGGTAGCTTGGCCAAGCGCGACGGCCTCGTCGTCAATGCCGCCCTCACGCTCGGCGCCTCGCCGGTGTCCGTGAAGCTCTTCTCCTTCAATGAAGCCTTGGCGGGCCGCGGCGCCGCCTCGGTCTTCAACCCGAACCTCGGTTACAGCTGGTCCTTCCTGAAGGACAACACCACCACGGGCGCCGGCCTGCTGGCCAACAAGTTCACGCTCGATACCACCGGCTGGCAGGGCGCCATCGGCACCTGGTCGCTCGCGACCGAAGTCGATGCGACCACGACCTTCAACAACCTGAAGCTCGTCTACACCCCGACCAATCCCCTGATCGCCGTCGACGTCGCCACCGATGCCCTGGCCTCGGCCATCTCGGCCATCTCCTTGGCGAACGTCCCGCTGAACTCGGGCGTGAACAAGTCGGGCGCCGGCATCCTCACGATCGACCTGCCTTACGCCTACACGGGCGGCACGAACGTCACCGGCGGCGGCCTCAAGCTCGTCGACGGCGGCGCGCTCGGCACGGGCGCCCTGACCTTGGACGCCGGCACGGTGCTCATCGTCCAGAAGGTCGATGGTGCGATCGTCAACAACGTCGGTGGCTCCGGCGACCTCCTCAAGGACAACGCCGGCACCTCGACCCTCACGGGCTCGGTTGGCTTCACCAACCTGACCGTCAGCGCCGGCACCCTGGAAGCGTCGAACGCGCTCTCCGTGTCCGCGGCTACGACCATCGCGGATGGCGCGACCTTGAACACCACCGGTGCGACCGCGCTCTCCTTGGGCGCCGCCACGGTGGACGGCAGCTTGCTGAACGCCCCGGCGGTTGCGGCGACCTCCCTGACCATGGGCGCGAACAGCGTCTTCACGACGCAGGCCGGCAAGGCCCTCACCGTCACGGGTGCCGTCGTTTCCAGCGGCGCCCTCACGGTCGGCTCGCTGACCGCGGGTGGCAACCTGACCGCCGCGGGCACGCTCGCCTCCGCGGGTGCCGTCTCCGCCGGTGCCGTCTCCTTCGGTGCGGGCACCTTCAGCGCCACCAACTTGGTCGCCAGCGGTGCGTTCTCCAACGCCGGCGCCACGACCCTCACCGGTGGCCTCACCGCCGCCAGCGTGACGCAGACGGCGGGCAGCCTCAGCGCCGCGACCTTGAGCACGACGGGCGCCTTCGCCCTTCAGGTAGGCACCGCCACCATCGCCGGCACCGGTTCGCTCGCTTCGACCAGCATCACCCTCGGCGACAACACCACGCTCACGGCTCCGGTCGTCAACAATTCCGGCATCATCTCGCTGGGTGCGGGCTCGGTCCTGAACCTGAACCACAACCGCGACATCTCGTTGGCCGCGCCGATCAGCGGCACGGGTTCCCTGACGGTCTCGAGCGCCAAGGTCATCACCCTCAGCGGTGCCTTCGGCCTCCCCGCCGTCAACGTCAGCGGCAATACCCTCGCTCTCACGGGCGTCGTCTCCTCGGCTTCGGACTTCACGAAGAGCGGCACGGGTCTCCTCATCCTCTCCGGTGCCAATACCTACACGGGCGCGACTTCCATCAATGGTGGTACGCTCCGGATCAACGGCGACACCGCCCTCGGCGCCCCCATGCAGGCCGTCACCGTGGCGGCGGGTGCCACGCTCGACCTTTCCGGGTCCGTGGTCGCCAACAGCATCAACCTCTTCGGCCGCACGGTGACCATCGCCGGAACGGGCGTCGGCAACGCCGGTGCCATCGTCAACAATTCCAACTTCACGCAGACCAACGCCATCCAGGCCCTCACGCTCTCGGCTGATGCCTCCATCGGCGGTACGCAGGGTTGGAACATCGGTGGCTTCGGTACCCTCGAGTTGGCCGGCTTCACGCTCACCAAGGTCGGCAGCAACACCATCGGTATCGATGGCCCCAGCGTCACCGAAGGTAACCTCACCGTGGCCCAGGGTAAGCTCAGCATCCTCGGCGCGACGCAGGTCCTGGCGGGCACGACCCTGCCGGGCGTGATCACCGTCCAGTCCGGGGCCACCTTGGAACTCGGCGGCAGCGTCAACTCCTTCGGCTTCACCCGTGCGGTCGACCTCCAGTCCGGCGCCACCTTGGCCACCGCTCCGAATGCCGCGATCACCACGGGTTCCGCCATCACGGTGGCGGGCGCCGCCACCCTCAACATCGGCGCGGGTGGTTCGTTCGCGCCGTCCGTGGCCATCACGGGCACCGCTGACCTGACGAAGACCGGCTACGGTCGTCTCATCTTGGGTTCCTTGGTCGACCACAACGTGACCGGCAACCTCACCATCAACGAAGGCAACGTGCAGGTGCTCGACTCCCTCGGTCTCCCGAGCGGCACCATCACGCTCACCGCTCAGCCTGGCTCTGATGCGAACCGTCGTACCCGCCTCGAGCTCGGCAACGGCGTCACGGTGGCCAACAACATCGTCATCAACGGCTTCGCCGCCGGCAGCCTCACCGGCACGGGCGTCGTCATGCTGACCGCGGCCACGGACATCGCCACGGTCTCGGGTAGCATCACCTTCAACGCCGGGGTCTCTTCGGGCGGCAACTTCCTCTCGGCCGTCGACGACGCCGGCACCGTCACCACCGGTTACCTCGCCTTGACCGGCGACCTCATCGCCGGTTCCGCGCAGCCGACCGTCCGCAAGGGCACGATCCTCCTGAATCCGGCCGGCACGGGCTCGAGCTACTCCCTGTTCGACATGCGCGAAGGCACCCTGCGCCTCGGCAAGAACAACGCCATCCTGACGACGGCGGAAGTCCAGCTGGGCGTCCACGGCGCCGCTTCGGTTGACCTGAACGGCTTCAGCCAAGACTTCGTCAAGGTGACCAAGAGCACCAACGCCGCGACCATCACCAACGCCTTGGCCAACACCACGGGCGTGGCGGACTTCAAGAATACGGTCGACACCATCTATGCCGGCACCCTCGCCAACGGCGCGACCGGCCTCGGCCTCGTCCGCCTCAACAAGAGCGGCACGGGCAACCTCATCCTGACCGGTGCCAACGCGCACACCGGCGGCACCTTCCTCACCAACGGCACGTTGGAGCTTCGCGGCACCGGTATCCTGGCCGCCAACACCGCCGTCGACGTGGCCGCCGGCACGACGCTGAAGATCACCAGCGCCAACGCCGACCTGACCATGGCCGCCAACATCACCGGCACGGGCACGGTCCGCATCGACACGAACATCTCCGGCGCGCCGGGCGCCCGCGGGGCCACCCTTTCCGGCACCAACACCGGCTTCACCGGCACGTACATCCTCGAGCCGACCGCTTCGGGCGTTTCGACCCCGAACACCTCGCGCGTCATCGTCACGAACGGGAATACCTTCGGCACGGCCAACGTGGTCATCAAGGACCGCGCCCAGGTCTGGATGCAGGGCGGTACGTACGCCAACAACTTCACCATCACCGGTTGGGGCTTCGGCGACACGCAAGCCGTCGGTGGCACGCCGGCGCTCGGCCTGAACCTCACCAGCTACGCCGCGGCGACGCAGGGTGGCATCGGCGCCTTCCGCCTCAACGCCAACACCATCGTCACGGGCACGGTCACGCTTGATGGCGACGCCAAGGTCATGGCCTACGGCGCAAGCGCTTCCCTGAACGGTTCCATCGGCACCACCAACAGCACCGACCGACTCATCATCGGCGGCGGCGGTAGCGACACCACCATCGTCCTCGGCGGCACGAACAATGTCGGCACCAACCCCCTCCGCGACATCTGGATCAATTCCGGTGGCGGTGCCAATTCCTCCCAGTTGACCATCGGCGGAGGCACCGCCGCCGGTACGCTCGGCACGGGCAAGGTCACCCTCTACACCGACGCGACCCAAACCGGCTCGTCCGTCCTGAACATCCGCCGCACCGATGGCTACACCATGGAAGCCGGCCAGCTCGTCGAAGCCGTCGCCCCGGTCGGTCTCTCGACGAACATGTCGAAGACCCAATTCCGCGCCAACACGACCGGCACCGGCCTGACGCTCAACGGCGCCCAAGTCCTCCTGTCCAACCTGACCAACGCGGGTGGTTCCTTCCTCGTCGCTCAGGAAGTCGATGGTGCCATCGTCACCATCGACGCGGGCTCGCTCCTCAAGGTGAACCAGATCCAGGTCGGCGAAGGCACGAACCTGGGTGGCACGGTCAACCAGACCGGCGGTACCGTCCAGCAGTTCGCTTCGTCCGGCATGCGCGTCGGCCACTGGGGTGGTCGCGTGAGCACGTATAACCTCTCGGGCGGGTCGCTCGAGATGGTCAATCCCAACCCGGGTTCCGCTCCGGCGGGCGGTGCCGAGCAGGCAGGTGGCATCTATGTCGGCATCGACGGCGTCGGCGTCTTCAACCAGACCGGCGGTTCGGTGAAGACCCCGTGGATCGTCCTCGACAACCGCGGCTCCACCGCGGCCATCGACGGCGTTGTCTCGAGCTATAACCTCTCGGGCGGCACGCTGGAGTTCACCGCCGGCACCGGCCTCATCGCCAACAACCTCCTCACGGGTACCGCCACCTGGTCGGGCGGCACGATGCGGAACCTCGCGCCGAGCGCGAACGTCGCCATCAACACGAACCTCGCCGTCACCGGCACCACCGCCGCGCTCGACACCGTCGACGCGACCCGCGGCTTCGTCTTCAGCCGCGACGTCACGGGCGGCGGCACCGTCACGACTTCCGGCGGCGGCACCGTCTTCGTCACCACCGCGGGCACCCAGACCTTCGACCTCGTCCTGGCCGGCACCAGCGGCCTGACCAAGCAGGGCACGGGCACGACGACCCTCGTCGGCAACCAGACCTACTCCGGCCCGACCCTCGTCAGCACCGGTACCCTCAGCCTCGCGGGCAATGTCGCGAACTCGGACCTCACCGTCGCGGGTGGCGCCAACCTGCAGGGCCTCGGTACGGCCAAGTCGATCACCTTCGGCAACTTCACGTCGTTCTCCGCCGACCCGTCGGCCAGCTCGATCCTCACCGCGACGAACGCCTTCACCGTTTCGGCGGGCGGTCTCGTCACGGTCAACCTCCTCGGTGGTCCGGCCACGAGCGCGCCGTTCGCGATCCTGAACTACGGCTCGACCACGGCGACGGCGGCCAACTTCGCCCTCGCCGGCGCGGGCAGCTACCGTAACGCCCCGACCTTCAACGTCGGCGCGACCAGCACCACCTTGGCCCTCGGCTTCGGTGAGCTCATCTGGACCAACGGCGGCGCCAACGCCCTCTGGGACGCGGCCTCGGACAACTTCTACAACACCGGCACCTCGGCGGCGGACAAGTTCATCTTCGGCGATATCGTCACGTTCGATGACTCCATGGGTTCTTCCCAGGGCGTGACCCTGGTCGGCAACATCCGCCCGACGACCACCATCGTCAACAACGCGACCTACGATTACACGCTGACTTCCTCCGCGGGCAACACCCTCGGCGGCTATGGCCAGCTCATCAAGCGCGGCACGGGCGTCCTGAACATGGCGGGCGGCGTCGCCAACACCTTCACCGGTGGCACGCTCCTCAGCGCCGGTCGCATCAACGTCAGCGCCGCCGGTTCCCTCGGCACGGGTCGCATCACCCTCGGCGCCACGGACACCGCCGCGAACAACGTCGCCCTCTACATCGACGGCGGCCGTCCGACGGGCAACCTCACCAACGCCATCCTCGTCAGCAGCAACGGCACGGGTACGGTCACGATCGGGTCGGCGGCCACCGTGGCCAGCACGGGCGCGATGGGCTTCAGCGGCATCACGCTCCAGCGCGACCTCATCATCGACTCCAACGCGGCCGACCGCACGGACTACGCCGGCATCACCGGCACCGGCAACGTCACCATCATCGGCACGGGCCGTACCGTCCTGGGTCTCGGTCTCGCCAATACCTTCAACGGCACGATGACCCTCGCGGGCACGGGTCGCGTCCAGATCGGCACGGCCACGGGCGGTACGCTCAACGGTATCCCGGACAACGCGACCCTCGTCATCAACGCAGGCAGCGAATTGGCCATGTCGGCGGGCGCCGAAATCATCGGCGGCCTCTCGGGCGCCGGTACCATCACCACGAATTCCCTCGCCGGCACCCTCACGGTCGGCACGGGCAACGCCACCAGCACGTTCTCGGGCAACATCGGTGAAATGAGCGGCTTTGCCCTCGGCCTCACCAAGGTCGGCAACGGTAAGCTGACCCTCTCGGGCGCCAACACCTTCACCGGCGCCGTCCAGGTCGGTACGCTCGTCGCCTCCGGCGGCACCCTCGAGCTCACCGGCGCCAACGCCTTCGGTGCGCTGACGGTCCACGCCGGCACGGTCACCGTCGGTGCTTCCCAGAACAACACGGGCAGCATCACCCTGAACAATGGCGCGACCCTCGACGTCCTCGCCGCTGGTCAGCTCTTCAACTCCGGTTACAACAACGCGGCGACCGTCACCGTGAACGCCGGCGCCACCTGGCGGATGGTCAACCTGGCTTACGGCACCACCGCGGGCGGCCAGCTGTCCGACTACGCGGCCCGTCGCGTGCTCAACGGCGGCACGATGATCGTCACCGGCGACACGCAGGACGTCGGCAACAACTTCACCGTCAACGCCACCACGGGCGGCACCTTCCGCTACGCCCCGACCAACGTCGGCCAGACCCTCACCTTCGTCGGCAACGCCAACAGCGATATCGCGCTCAACGGTCCGCTCGCCCTCCAGGCGGTCGGCGGCAACCTCGCCATCAACGAGAACATCGTCGGTGCGGGCAGCATCACCAAGACCGGCAACGGCAAGCTCACCCTCGGCGGCGTGAACACCTTCACGGGCAACCTCGTGGTTTCCGAAGGCGACTTCAACGTCAACGGCGCGTACGCCCTGGGTAAGGGCACGGTCTCGCTCCCGGCGGGCGTCACCCTCGACAACACCAGCGGCGCCGACGTCAACGTCGCGACCGCCACGACGATCAACCCGGCGGGCGACATCAACTTCACGGGCACGAACTCGCTCGGCCTCGGCTACGGCACGCTGACCCTCCCGGCGAACACGACGATCAACGTCGCCGCCAAGACCCTCTCGCTGGACGGCCCGGTCGCGGGCGCTTACGGCATCACCAAGACGGGCGCGGGCACCCTCGCGCTGCACGCCCCGAGCAACACCTTCACCGGTGGCGTCACCGTCAACGCGGGTCTCCTCTCCATCGGCAAGTACGTGACCGGCTCCGCCGGCACCGGTCCGGTCGTCTTCAACGGCGGCGGCATCGCCTTCGACGACTACCAGGCCCTCCGTACCTTCGACCTCGCCGGTGACCAGCGTGGCGCGCCTGTGCCGACCACGACCGTCATCTCGGCCAACTTCGCTTCGCTCCACAACACCACCGGCGACGTCGTCCCGGCCACGACCACCCGCGGCTTCGTCGGCAAGCTCTTCCTCCCGGCCGGAACCTGGAACTTCCAGGAATCCTTCGACGATGGCGTGGCCCTCACTCTCGGTGGCCAAGTCCTCCTCAACAACACCGTCTACAACGTCAACACGACGGGCAGCTTCACCGCCACCACCGCCGGTTGGTACGACATCGACCTCCGCGTCTACCAAGGCACGGGTGGCGTCGGCGCGGTCAGCCTGCCTTATGGCGTCGGCATCGCCAATGGCGCGGGTTCCTACGTGCCGTTCACGACCGAAGGCCTCGCCAGCTTGGGCGTCATCGCCACCGTGGGTACGACCCCGGGCTTCAGCTATGCCGGTGACATCACCCTGAACCAGAACGGCTCGATCAGCTCGACCAACCTGGGCAACTACGACTTCACGCTCTCGGGCGTCATCTCCGGTCCGGCCGACCTCACCAAGCTCGGTGCGGGCACGATCGTCCTCACGGGCGCCAACACCTACACCGGCAAGACCATCGTCCAGGAAGGCACGCTCGCCCTCACCGGCAGCGCCAACGCCACCACGGGCATCGAAGTCAACGGTGGCTTCCTCCGCCTCGACTCGGCCGCGGCCATCCCGGCGGGCGGCGTCATCCTCAACGGTGGCGGCCTGAAGTTCAACCTCGGCGCCACCACGGCGATCACGGTTAACAACCTCACGATCAACGCCGCCTCGACCATCGACACCACCGGCCTCGACGTGACCTTCGGTGGTCCGCTCACCGGCACGGGTTCGCTCATCAAGGCCGGCACGGGCACGACCCCGGGCACGCTGACCCTGGCGGACGGCTCCACCTTCGCCGGCAGCACCACGATCGCCGGCGGCAAGCTGGTCATCGCCAACGACTCGGCCCTCGGCGCCGTCCCGGCCACCGCCACGGCGGGCCAGCTGACCTTCACGGGTGGCTCGCTCCAGACCACGGCTGACGTGACGATCTCCGCCAACCGCGGCCTCGCCCTCGACGTGAACTCCACGGGCGTGCTCCTCCCGGATGCGGCCACGACCTTGACGGTCGACGCCGTCATCGCCAGCGGCACCGGCACAGGCACGACCAACGGCAAGCTCGCCCTCGGCTCGGCCACCTCGGGCGCCATCGTCCTCAACGGCGTGAACACCTACCTCGGCGACACCGAGCTGCGTGGCAGCACGGTCACCCTCGGCAACGACGCGGCCCTCGGTGCCGGCGCCAACCTGATCGTCCCGTCCGGCATCAACGGCGTCACCGTGAAGTTCGGCGCGGCCGCCACGGGCGCCGTTTCCAAGCTCGTCAACGTGGAGTCCCTCCAGACCACGCTCACCTTCGAAGGTGGCGCCAAGGACGTGACCCTCGCGGGTGGCCTGACCGGCGCGGGTACCGTGGCCCAGACGGGCAGCGGCAAGCTCATCCTCGGTGGCTCCAGCCTCTTCGCCGGCGTCGTCGCGGCCGACAACACCATCGTCCTCAACACCGCCAACGCGGTGGCGACCGGCGGCTTCGGCGCTACGCTCAAGTTCGGTTCGGCGGCGAACAACTTCGGCAGCGCGGGCACGTTGGTCTATGGCACGGGCGTGACCTCCGATGTTTCGGCGCTGCTCTCGACGACCAGCCCGTCCCTCACGGTGGATACCGGCGCGAACAACGTCGCCTGGGCGACCGCCGTCTACGGCTCCTTCACCTTCACCAAGAAGGGTGCAGGCGCGTTGACCATCGAAGGCCTCGATCCGGTCTCGTCCGGCTCGGTGAACCTCGATGCCGGCACCTTGACCATGGCCAAGAGCAACTCGCTGTCCGGCGTGGGTGCGTTCAACAGCGGTACGCTCGTGACCTTCACGGGCGACGCTACCCTCAAGTATGGCGCCGGTGTCACGGCTGACCTCTCGGCTGTCCTCGTCTCCGCCATGGGCAAGACCGGCACCATCGACATCGGTGCGAACGACGTCACCTACGCCTCCGCCCTCACCGGCGACGGCAGCTTCGCCAAGACCGGTTCCGGCACGCTCACGCTCACCGCGACGAACACCTTCACGGGTGGCTTCAAGCTCGCCCAGGGCACGCTCGAAATCGCCGGCACCGACGTCATCCTCGCTTCCTCCGGCCTGACCTTCACCGGTGACGCCACGCTGAAGTACGGCACGTCCACCATCGACGACGTCTCCAACAACCTCACCGTCCTCGCGACCAAGACCGGCACGATCGACACCAACGGCAACGACGTGACCTTCGCGAGCGCCGTCGCTGGCGCGGGCTCCGTCGTCAAGACGGGTGCCGGCACGTTGACCCTCGACGCGACGCCGACCCTCACGGGCGCCTTCACCATCAACGGTGGCACCGTCGCGCTGACGTCCTTCGCCGCCCTGTCCACCCCGTCGTCCATCACGGTCGGCACGGGCGCCGCGCTCGACACGACCGCGCGCAATGGCTTCACGCTCGCCGCGGGCCAGACCTTGTCGGGTGCCGGTACGGTCGACGTCGGCGCCGCCAAGGCGCTCACGGTTGCCGCGGGCACCACGCTCAACGCCACGGGCCTTTCGGTCACCGGCAATCTCGCCCTCGCCGGCACCTACGCCGCCACCCTCGGCGCGCCTGGCACCGCCCTGGCACCGAACACCGCCGCCCAGACCACCGTCAGCGGTGATGTCACCCTCGGTGGCACGCTCCGCCTGACCTCCAGCGGCGCCGGCGCCGGTGCTTACCAGATCATCAATGGCGCGGGCGCCACCACGGGCAGCTTCGCCACCGTCAACCTCGTCGGCATCGACAACGCCCTCCTGCACCAGGAAATCGTCACGACCGCGGGCGTCACCGGCGTGAACCTCGTCCGCGTCGCCACGACGACCGGCACGGTCCCGGCGACCATCAATTACGGCGCGATCCGTCCGACCGCGGGCGCCTTCAGCACCAACCTCGACTTCGCCAACACGGCGACCGCCGACGGCTTCAGCGAAGCCCTCACCGCCACCGTCTCCGCGAACGGCACGGGCTTCACGACCGCCGCCGCCGGCACGACCGGCACGGTGACCCTCGGCCTGGATTCCGCCACCGCGGGCGCCAAGTCCGGCAGCTCCACCGTCACGGTCTCCTCCGTCGGCGTCGGCGGCTTCGCCAACACCACGCTCGCGACCGGCACGGTCTCGCTCACGGGCTCCGTCTTCGACTACGCCACGGCCACGATCGCCGATGCGGTCCTCGACTTCGGCAACGTCCACGCCGGCGCCGCCGGCACGGTCCGCAACCTCAGCGTGACCAACACCAAGGTCACCGACGCGGCCTTCCAGGACAACCTGACGGTCACCGCCACGACCTCCGCCGCGGGCATCAACGTGACCGCGCTCAGCAATCTGGCCGCCGACACCACCGGCAACCTGGTCTTCACCGCCGCTCCGTCCACCCTCGGCTCGCTGGCCGGCTCGGTGACCCTCAACGCCGTTTCGACGAACACCGTCTCGGGCCTCGACGCCAAGAACCTGACGACCACCGCGGTCATCACGACCGTCGGCTCGGTCTACTCCGGTCTCTCGACCTGGAATGCCTCGAACGGCTCGTGGGGCACCCTCGCCTCCGGCTTCGGCGCCAACTGGGGCGCTGGCCAGGGTTCGCCGGGTCTCGACGCGGCTTACGCCAACGTCGACACCGCGACCTTCGACAACACCGTGCTCGTCACCGGTTCGACCGCCACGGTCAGCCTCGATGGCGCGGCTCCGAGCCTCAAGGCGATCGCCTTCAACACCGCCGGCGGCGGTTACACCCTCAACGCCGGTTCGGGTGGCGCGCTCACCCTCGCTTCCGGCGCGGGCAACGCGACCATCACGGCCACCGCGGGTGCGCACACCATCGCGACCCCGGTCGCCTTGGCTGCGGGCACCACGGTCACCGTCGACGCAGGCGCCGCGCTCACCCTCGCGGGCGATGTCGCCGGTACGGTCGGTCTGACGAAGGCCGGCGTGGGTACCCTCACGCTAAGGGGCAACAACAGCAGCTACGCGGGCGCCGTGACCTTGGCCGCCGGCACGCTGGAGCTCGACTCCTTCAACGCGGTTATCTTCGCCTCCGCCCTGAACGTCACCGGTAACGCGACGCTCCGCTACGGCACGGGCAACACGACCGACGTCTCCGGCAAGCTCGGTGCGATCGCCGCGGGCACGACCTTCACGGTCGACACCAACGGCAACATCGTGACCTACGCTTCGGCGATCACCTCGGCCGGCACCTTGGTCAAGGCCGACTCCGGCACGCTCATCCTGGGCGGCGCCAACAGCCTCACGGGCGCGCTCAACGTGGCCGGCGGTTCCGTCCGCCTGACCAACGCCGGCGCCCTCGGCTCGGCCGCCGTCTCGGTCGGTGCCGGTGCCATCCTCGACCTGAACAGCCTCGATGCCACGGGCGCTTCCATCGTCCTCGACGGTGGCACGCTCTCCCGCACTTCGGGCTACACCGGCACGGTGACCTTCACCAACACGACCCTCGACTCGGGCATCCTGAGCCTCGCCGGCACCGCCAAGGTCGGCGTGCTCGCCGGTCAGACGGCCGCGATCAATGGTGAAACCCGCGACATCGAACTCAACGGCGGCACGGTCTCCGGCCTGGCCAGCTTCACGGGTACGCTCATCGTGAAGTCGACCCTCGACGCCGCGGCCGGCTCGATCTCCGGTGGCGCGGTCACCCTCGCTGGTGGCACGATCAACCTCCAGGGCCTGAACTCCACCAAGAACCTGGGCTACCTCGCCGGTCAGCTCGCCAACGCCGCCAACTACACGGGCAACGTCGACGTCCTCGGCGCGGTTTCGCTCGCCGCCGGCTCGCTCGGCAACGGCGTCATCCAGGTCGGCGCGGGCGACACGGTCACCTTGGCTGACAACGGCCTGAACAACGCCCTCGCCATCTCGGGTGGTACGGTCGACTTCAACGGCAAGACGGCGACCTCCAACGTGACGTACACCAACGGTACGATCGCGAACGCCGCCGGCCTCAGCGGTGACGTGACCCTCGCCTACACCGGCGCCAAGACCATGTCGGCCGGCTCCCTCGGTACCGGTCGCGTGACCCTCCAGGCCGGTGCGACCCTCGACTTCGGCGCCGGCTTCAACAACGCCGTCCGCAACACGGGTGGCGCGGTGTCCAACGGCGCCAACTACACCGGCACGATGACCTACGCCGGTGGCCAGTCCGTCGCCGTCTCCGCCGACCAGGTGGCCAAGCTGGCCTTCGAGTCCGGCACGACCGCGAAGGGCTCGGGCACGCTCACGAGCCTCAGCTTCGCCGCCGGTTCGGCTTACACCATGACGATCAAGGATTCGGCCGGCGCCGCGGGCGTGGGTTACGACTCCGTCACCGTCACCGGTGCGCTCGACCTCGCGAGCCTGTCCTCGGCCAACCGCATGACCTTGAACCTGGTCTCGCTCGACGCCGCGAACACCGCGGGCAGCACGCTCGCCAACCAGAACTTCTCCTGGAGCAGCCCGCAGAACTTCACGCTCTTCACGTACGGCACGCTCAGCTTGGGCAACGGCGTGACGAACGTGGCGGACCTCTTCACGGTCAACTACGCGAACTTCAAGGATGCGTACGGTGCCTCGGCCCAGGCCGAGTGGTTCACGATCTCCAACGACAGCGTCAACAGCGCCATCGTCCTGACCGCGATCCCCGAGCCGTCCACCTACGGCATGAGCCTCGCCGGCCTCGCCCTGGCCCTCGCCGCCATCCGCCGCCGCAAGCGCAAGACCGACGCGGAAGCCAAGTAAGCGCTCCACGAGTGAGTGACAAAGCCCCGGGACCTCCCGGGGCTTTTTGTGGGCGCGGCCATTGGGCCGCGAGTGTGTGTCGCCCCATGTGTGGGTAGGATCAGCCCAATATGCGGGGTAGGGTCAGCCCCATGTGCGGGGTAGGGTCAGCACTGCGTGCTGACCTAGTTGCCTTGAAGCGAATAAAGGCAGGCTAGGTTGGCACGCAGTGCCAACCCTACCTCGTTACAGGCCAACCCTAACTCGCTACAGAACAACCTAGCCTCGATACAGGCCAATCAACCCAACCCCCAACCCCGCCCGCCTCAACCTTACCTGACCAGCGTCGGGCGCTTGGGGTCGAACTTCCAACCGGGGATGAGGAACTGCATGGCGACGGCATCATCGCGTGAGCCCGAGGGGAGCCGCAGGTAGAGTTGGTGCGCCGCCTCCAGTTGGGCAGGGTCGATTTCGATGCCGAGGCCCGGCTGCGCGGGGACCTGGACCTTGCCTCCTTTGATCTGCAGCGGCTCCTTCGTGAGGCGTTGGCCTTCTTGCCAAATCCAATGCGTGTCCATCGCGGTGACGTCGCCGGGGGCGGCGGCGCCGACATGCGTGAACATCGCGAGCGAGATGTCGAAGTGGTTGTTCGAATGCGACCCCCAGGTGAGGCCGCGGTCCGCGCACACCTGCGCGACCTGCACCGAGCCTTGCATCGTCCAGAAGTGCGGGTCCGCGAGAGGGATGTCCACGGCTTCGAGCTTCAGCGCGTGCTCGAGTTGGCGCCAGTCCGTGGCCACCATGTTGGTGGCGGTGCGGAGGCCCGTGGCCTTCTTGAACTCCGCCATGATCTCGCGGCCCGAGAAGCCGGCCTCAGCGCCACAGGGGTCTTCGGCGTAGGCGAGGATGCCTTGGAGGTCCTGGCAGGCCGCGACGGCTTCCTTGAGCAGCCAAGCGCCATTTGGGTCGAGCGTGATGCGCGCCTGGGGGAAGCGGGCCGCGAGGGCCCGGACGGCTTCGACCTCGCGGGCGGCGCCGAGCACGCCGCCCTTGAGCTTGAAGTCCTGGAAGCCAAAGCGTTCCTGGACGGACTCAGCCTGGCGGACGATGCTCTCGGGGGTGAGGGCTTCCTCGTTACGCAGGCGATGCCAAGCGTGCGGAGACGCGGATTCATCGCGATAGGCGAGGGTCGTCCGGCGCCGATCCCCGATGAAGAACAGGTAACCGAGCATCTCGACCTCGGTCCGTTGCTGGCCCCGGCCCAACAACGCCGCCACGGGCTTTTGCTGGAACTGGCCCAGGAGGTCGAGCAGGGCGGACTCGATCGCCGTCACGGCATGGATCGTCACGCGCAGGTCAAAGGTCTGCAGGCCGCGGCCACCGGCATCGCGCTCGGCGAAGGCCGCGCCCACCTTGGCCAACAACGCGGCGTAATCGGCGATGGGCTGACCGAGGAGCAGGGTGGTCGCATCCTCGACCGTCTGCCGGATCTTTTCGCCGCCGGGCACTTCGCCGAGGCCGGTGTGGCCCGCGTTGTCGGTGATGAGGACGATGTTGCGCGTGAAGAACGGGCCGTGCGCACCGCTCAGGTTGAGCAGCATGCTGTCGTGGCCGGCGACCGGTACGACGCGGACGGATTGGATCAAGGGGGAGGACATCGGGAAGGGGGCGAGGGGCGACGGTTACGCCTTGGGCTTGGTGCGGACGAGGAAGACGAGGCCCGCGGCGAGCACGGAGGCGATGGCCAGGCCGTAGAGGCCATACTGCACCGAGCCGGTCAGCTTCTCGAGTCGCCCGAAGACGGTCGGGGCGACGAACCCGCCGAGGTTACCCAAGGAGTTGATGAGGGCGATGACGGCGGCGGCGATGCGGACGTCGAGGTAGCCTTGCGGGATGGGCCAGAAGAGGGAAGAGGCGGACTTGAAGCCGAGGGCCGCGAAGCAGATGGCGACGAAGGCGAAGACCGGGCCGCCGGTGGTCGACAGGAACATGCCCGTGGCGGCGATCGCGAGCGCGCCGGCCACCCAGAGTTGGGGGCGTTTCCAACGGGCGGCGCCCGCGGCGGCGAGGTACATACCGAGGATCGAAATCGTCCACGGGATGGAGTTGAGGAAGCCAACCTGGAGGTCGGAGAGGTCGCCCATCTTGCGGATGATGCTCGGGAGCCAGAACGTCGCCGCGTAGATGGTCAGCTGGATGGCGAAGTAGACGACGCAGAAGAGGATGATCTGGGGGTCGCGGAGCAACCGGAAGAGCCCCGGCCGTTCGGTTTGGTGGGCTTCGCGCTCGCGCTGTTCGGCTTCGATGGTCGCTTCCAACGCCTGCTTTTCTTCGGCCGAAAGCCAGCGGGCATCGCGCGGGAGGGAGTCGAGCCAGAACCAGGCGCCGACCCCGATGACGACGGAGAAGAGCCCTTCGACGAAGAGCATACTTTGCCAGCCCTTCAGGCCGAGCAGCGACGTCTGCATGAGGGCGCCGGACAAGGGGCCGGAAAGGATGGAGGCGATCGCCGAGCCGCTGAGGAAGAGGGCGATGGCCTTGCCGCGCTCCGCGGCGGGCAGCCAGCGGGTAAAGTAATAGATGACTCCCGGGAAGAAGCCGGCTTCGGCGGCCCCCAGGGCGAAGCGGAGCGCGTAGAACTCCGTCTCATTGCGCGCGAACGCCATGAGCGAGGCCACGACCCCCCAGGTGATGGTGATGCGGGTCAGCCACAGGCGGGCGCCGAACTTCTGCAGCAGCAGGTTGGACGGTACCTCGAAGACGGCGTACCCGATGAAGAACAAGCCCGCGCCGAGGCCGTAGGCGGCGCTATCGAGGCCGAGGTCGGTCCGGAGGTGTTGCTGGATGAAGCCGATGTTCACGCGGTCCAGGTAGTTCACGATGAACATCAGGATGAACACCGGCAGGATGCGCCGCTTCACCTTGGCGACGGCGGCGCCGAGGTGGATGTCCGTGCCTGCCGTGAGCGCGCTCATCGGGGCTTACCGGACGCCGGCTTGCGCGATCAAGGCGGCGAGCTGCGCGATTTCGGCGGGCTTGAGGTCGGTCAAGGGCGCGCGGACGGGCCCGGCGCCATGGCCGACGATCGTCGCGCCCGCCTTGATGATGCTCACCGCATAGCCCGCGCTCTTGTTGCGGATCTCCAAGTAGGGCAGGAAGAAGGAGTCGAGCAGGCGGTTCTGCGTGGCGACATCATCCGCCGCGACGGCATGATAGAAGTCCATCGCGGTTTGCGGGATGAAGTTGAACACCGCGGACGAGTAGACGGGCACGCCCATGGCCTTGTAGGCGGCGGCGTAGACCTCCGCGGTGGGCAGGCCGCCGAGGTAACTGAAGCGGTCACCCATCCGGCGACGGATGGAGACCATGAGCTCGATGTCGCCGAAGCCATCCTTGTAGCCGATGAGGTTGGGGTTGGCGGCGGCGAGCTTCTCCAGATGGTGCGGCTGCAGGCGGCAGACGTTGCGGTTGTAGACGACGACGCCGATCTGGACGGACTTGCAGACCTGGTCGACGTGGGCGGCGACGCCGTCCTGATTGGTCTCGGTGAGGTAGTGGGGGAGCAGGAGGATGCCCTTCGCCCCGAGGCGTTCGGCTTCCTGGGCGTATTGGATGGCCACGCGGGTCGGGCCGCCGGCGCCGGCTAAGAGCGGGACGAGGCCAGCGCACGTGTCGACGGCGGTCTTGATCACGGCGGAGTATTCCTTGGGCTCGAGGGAGAAGAACTCGCCCGTGCCGCCAGCCGCGAAGAGCGCCGACGCGCCGTAAGGCGCCAGCCATTGGAGGCGCTGGGCGTAGCCCGTGGGGTTGAAATCGCCGTTCGCCGCGAAGTCGGTGATCGGAAAAGACAGGAGGCCGGAGGACAGGACTTTCTTGAGCTCTTGAGGGGACATGGCGACGGGCAAGGGGAGTGGGGGAGGAGTAGTCGGGCGGGGGAGGGGTGGCAATAGGAAGAGGCAGGAAAAAGGGATAAGCGGACCGCGGGTTGGTTTCCGGGAGGGTCAGCCCCATGTGCGCGGTAGGGTCAGCACTTTCCGTGGGTAGGGTCAGCACTGCGTGCTGACCTAGTTGCATCGCAACGCATAAAGGCAGGCTAGGTTGGCACGCAGTGCCAACCCTACCCGAGACATCGAGGCATCGAAACGGCAGAGAGGCAGGCCGACGTTACCCGAGACAGGCCAATCCTACCGCGCCTTGCATGTTCCGGTTACCTCGTTTTACTTCGGTCCATGCGCTTCCCCACGCTGCTTGCCCTTTTCGCGGCCCTGGCTCTCGCGGCCGCGGAGCGACCCAACATCATCGTGATCCTGGCCGACGACCAGGGCCTTGGCGATGTCTCCGCCTATAACCCGAAGGGGAAGATCCCGACGCCGCAGCTCGACCGCTTGGCCGCGGAGGGCATGCGTTTCACGGACGGCCATACGACGTCGGGCGTCTGCACGCCCTCGCGCTATAGCCTGCTGACCGGGCGGTACCACTGGCGGACGCGCCTGCAGAGCGGCGTGCTCGGCGGGTATTCCGCTCCGCTGATCGCCAAGGATCGCCTCACGGTGGCGGGCTTCCTGCAGCGGCAAGGCTACCGCACGGCGTGCTTCGGGAAGTGGCACCTGGGCATGTCCTTCGCGCTCAAGGCCGGCGGGGTGGCCGACGACAAGGGCATCTTCGATGGCCCCGGCGCCAAGGTGGGCCGGGAGATCGACTACGCCGCCGACATCAAGGATGGCCCGCTCGATCACGGCTTCGACCATTTCTACGGCATCAGCGCCTCGCTCGACATGCCGCCGTTCGTCTGGATCAAGGATCGGCGCACGACGGAGATCCCGTCCGCCACCAAGACGTGGCTCCGCACCGGCCCCGCCGGCCCGAAGTTCGAGGCGGTCGACGTCCTGCCGGGCGTGATCGATCAAGCCATCGCCTTCATCGATGCGCAGAGGAAGGCCGCGACCCCGCCGCCGTTCTTCCTGTACCTGCCCCTGAACGCCCCGCATACGCCCATCGTTCCGACCAACGAATTCAAGGGTTCCAGCGGCCTCAACCCGTACGCCGATTTCGTCCGGCAGGTCGATGCCGATGTCGGTCGGCTCTTGGCGAAGCTGGAGCAACTGGGCTTGCGCGAGAATACGTTGGTCGTCTTCACCGCGGACAACGGTTGTTCCCCCGCGGCCAAGATCGACGAACTGCAAGCCAAGGGCCATGAACCCAGCCATATCTACCGTGGGCATAAGGCGGACGTCTTCGAGGGCGGCCACCGCGTGCCGTTCATCGTCCGCTGGCCCGCCCAGGTGAAGGCCGGCGGCGTGAGTCCGCAGCTCATCGGGCAAATCGATTTCCTGGCCACGTTCGCGGAAGCCCTGGGGGTTCCCGTCCCGGCGGGCGCGGGCGAGGACAGCGTCTCGTTCCTGCCGGCCTTGCTCGGCCGCGACGGTCCGCGGCGGCAGTCCATCGTGAGCCAGTCCATGAACGGGAGCTTCGCCATCCGCGATGGTCAGTGGAAGTTGGCGCTCTGCGCCGGTTCCGGCGGCTGGAGCGTGCCTAAGCCGGGCTCCAAGGAGGAGAAAGGCCTTCCGGAATTCCAGCTCTACGACTTGGCGACCGACCCCGGCGAGCAGACCAATCTGGTGGCCCTGCACCCCGAGCGGGTAGCGGCGATGAAGGCCGCCCTCCAGACGATGGTGGACCGTGGGCGCAGCACGCCTGGTCCGGACCTCGCCAACGACGTCCCGGTGGTTTTGGTCAAGAAACCCGCGAACAAGAAACCACCGGCCAAGTAGTTGCGGGAACGTTTGCGCCCCAGCGGGGACAGGTTCTACTAGCCCCGTACCCCATGAAGGCCCCTGTATCCCATTGGTTGTTCACCGCCGGTTGCCTGCTCCTCACGCCCGCGGTTTTCGCCCTCAACAAGGGCAACGCCGGCCCGGAGGAGGTCACGTTGAAGTTCAAGCTGCCCCCCGCCCCGGTCCTCTCTCCGGAAGAGGCCTTGAAGTCCTTCAAGCTGGAGAAGGGCTTCCGCATCGAACTCGTCGCCGCGGAGCCGATGATCCAATCGCCGGTCGCGATCAGCTTCGACGACCAAGGCCGCCTGTTCGTGGTCGAGATGCGCGGCTACATGAACGACGTCGACGGCGCCGGAGAGCAGGCCCCCTCCGGACGCGTTTCCTTGCTCGAGGACACCCGCGGCACCGGCCGGATGGACAAGGTCACGGCGTTCGCCGATGGGCTCGTCATGCCGCGCTCCGTCCTCGCGGTCAATGGCGGCGCCCTCATCGGCGAATCCCCCCACCTCTTCTTCTGCAAGGACACGAAGGGCACCGGCGTCGCCGACGTGCGGACGGTCGTCGCGAGCGATTACGGCACCCGCGGCGGCCAGCCTGAACACATGGCCAACACCCCGACATGGGCGATGGATAACCGGATCTGGAGCGCCGGCTACGGCACGAGTTTCCGCCTCGCCGCCGGGGCTTGGCAGAAAGGCGCCGGTCTGGGGCGCGGGCAGTACGGCCTTTGTCAGGACGATGTGGGGCGGCTCTACTACAACTACAATTCCGACCTCCTGCGCGCGGACCTGCTGCCGGCGGCGGCCTTCGCCCGCAATCCGCTCCTCCGCAACGTGACGAGCATCAACAGCCGCGTCGTCGCCGATCAGGCCGTCTTCCCCATCCACCCGACCCCCGGGGTGAACCGCGGTTACGACGCGAACACCTTGCGCCCCGACGGCACGCTGGCGAAGGCCACCGCGACGTGCGGCGCGGTGGTTTACCGCGGCGACCTCTTCGGCCCCGCCTACCGCGGCAACGCCTTCATCCCCGAGCCGGCGGCCAACGTCGTGAAGCGCATCGTGCTCACGGAGAAGGACGGGGTGGTGACGGGGACCGCGGCCGTGGCGGGACAGGAATTCCTGGCCTCGACCGATGAACGCTTCCGCCCGGTCCAGGTCGTCAACGGCCCCGATGGCGCCATCTACATCGTCGACATGTACCGCGGGATCATCCAGCACCAGGGCTTCCTGACGCACTACCTCGTGGCCAACATCAAGGACCGCCAGCTGGAGCAACCCGTCAACCTCGGGCGCATCTGGCGCATCGTCCCCGAGAAGGCGACGAAGGTCGCCGCCGTCAAGGTGCCCGCGGCGACCGCCGCGCGCGTGGAGCTCCTGCGCCATCCTTCCGGTTGGGTGCGCGACACGGCGCAACGCTTGCTCGTCGAGTCCGGCGACGCCGCCGCCATCCCGGCCTTGCGCCAAGCGCTGCAGACGCCCGGCCCCACGCAGGCTTTGGCGCGATTGCATGCCCTCTGGACGCTGGAAGGCCTGAGCGCCCTCGACGCCGACGCGCTTCGCACCGCCCTCAAGGATGCCGACCCCCACGTGCGCGCGGCCGGGGTGCGGCTCGCGACGCCGGATCTCCTGCCGGACCTGATCGCCCTGACGGCCGAGCCGGAAGCGATCGTGCAGGCGCATCTCGCCATTCGCCTCAGCGCCGCCAATTCCCCCGAAGCCGACGTCGCCTTGGCCAAGCTCCTCGTGGCCCATGGTCACAACGCGCTGGTGCGCGAAGGCGCGCTCACCGGCATGCGCGGCAAGGAAACCGCGATCGCCAAACTCGTCGCCGCGCAAGGCGACGCGAAGAACGCCGCCGCGGCCGGCTATGTGGCCGAAGCCCTCGCCGCGCTGGTTTCCCAGGCCGGCAAGGTCGGCCCGATCGAGGACATGTTGAACCTCGCCGCTTCGGTCGATGATAAGGCCATGTGCCTTGCGCTGGTCCGCGGCCTCGATCGCGGCGGGCGCGAGGTCAAGGCCAAGCCGACGAAAGGCGCCGCGGCCGGCAAGGTCGCCAAGTTGCTGTGGTTGCCGGCGGCGCCGCCCGCGATGGCGAAGCTCACGGCCAGGCTCACCGACAAGGCCGGCGTCGCCGCCCTTGCCGGCGTCAACGAGCGCGTGATGTGGGTCGGCAAGCCCGGGGCGCCGAAACCCCCGGTGGTGGCGCCCCTGACGCCGGCGCAAGCGGCGGCTTTCGAGCGGGGCCGGACGATTTATAACGGGCTGTGCGCGGGTTGCCATCAGCCGCACGGGTACGGCCTCGATGGGCTCGCCCCTCCGCTGGTCGACAGCGAGTGGGTGCTCGGCAAGCCCGACGTCGTGGCGCGGATCATCATGCATGGACTCGGCGGGCCGGTGAAGGTCGGCGGACGCACGTGGGACCTGAGCATGCCTCCGATGGCGCAGCTCAACGACGAGGAAGTCGCCGCCGTCGTGACCTATGTCCGCCGCGAATGGGAGCACACCGCCTCGCCGGTGGACGCCCAGTTCGTGCAGGGCTTGCGTGCGCAATACGGCGCGCATGGTTCTTGGTCCGCCGACGAGCTTCGTCCACCCACCGCCGGGAAGAAGTGAGCATGCGGCCCTAGGCCGCGCGGGGACCTTGCCATGAGGTAGGGGCAGCCCCATGCGCGAGGTAGGGTCAGCACTGCGTGCTGACATAGGAAAGCAAAAGGCAGGCTAGGTTGGCACGCGGTGCCAACCCTACCTCGATACAAGCCAACCTAGCCTCGATACGGGCCATCCCCCGCTCGTTACTCGAAGCTGAACTCGCTGTCCAACGACTCGGGCGGCGGGTCGTCGCCGGCGAGGATGCCGCGCACGAAGAGTTCGCGGTGTTCGGGGCAGGGGCCGAGGCGGCGGAGGGCTTCGATGTGATCGGGCGTGCCGTAGCCTTTGTGCCGCGCAAAGCCGTACTCCGGGTAACGTTGGTCCAGCGCGATCAGCAGGCGATCGCGTTCGACCTTCGCGACGATGGAAGCCAGCGCGATCGCCAGGCTCTTGCCGTCGCCGCCCTTGACCGATTCATGCGCCCAGGCGAACGGCCGCAACGGCAACCCGTCGACGAGGACGAGGATGTTGCGTTCCTCCGAGCGGCCGAAGAGTTCGCCTTCCGTGCCGGCGGCCGGGAAGAGCGCGGCCAGCGGACCTTGGGCCAGTTGCGCGATGCAGCGGGCCATCGCGAGACGCGTCGCCCCGAGGATGTTGTGGGCCGAGATCTCCAGCACCGAGGCCTCCGCCCAGACGGCGCGCAGTTTCCCCTCCCTGTGCATTTCCGCGATCCGGGCGCGGAGGTCGGAGCGTTTCTCGGGCGAAAGCTTCTTGGAGTCATTGGCCCCGGCGAGTTGCCGGACCCACGCCGCCTCGCCGTAGAACCCGGCGTCGAGGAGGACCGCCCCCGCCACGACCGGCCCGCAGAGCGGCCCGCGGCCGGCTTCATCGACGCCCGCGATGCCTGGACGTCCGGCCCCGCGCTTGCGGTCGAAGGATGCCAGCGACGCCATCGGATTACTCCGCCTGCTTGCGGCGGATGAACGGTTTGGCTTCCGGCGGCTCGAGGCCCCGGACCTCGTAGGCCGTCCGGAAGTGCAGCTTCGCGAAATTCACGAGGATCGCGGGCCCGAGGCGGCCGACGAGTTCGATGCCGGCTTCCTTGGCTTCGCGGCCCGAGCCCTTGGGGAGCGTCACGCCGCAGTCTTGCGAGAGGCGGTCGAGCTCACGGACGAAGCAGGCGCGGGCGACGATCGAGGCCGCGGCCACGACGGGGTCGGATTCCGCCTTGGTGCGCATGCGCAGGGCGAAGTCGATGCCCTTGCGCGCGATCTCCTTCTGCACCAGCGGTTCTTCGGAGAATTGGTCGAGGAGGCCCCACTTCGGGCGACGCTGGTGCTGCAGCTCGAAGTCCTTGAGGGCTTCCTCGCAGGACGTCGCGTGCATCCAGCCGAGCAGGCGATTGAGGTTCTTGCCGAAGCGCGAGTGCAGCTCGTTGTACTTCGCCATGCGTGCGAAGGTCGTCTTCACGGACACCCCGGGCGTCGCGCGGATGATCCGGTCGAGCTCGGCGATCTTCGGGTCGGTGAGTTTCTTGGAATCCTTGATCCCGAGGCTGATCCATTCGCGGGTCATCTCGCCGGTCGCGATGACGCAGGCCGACACCACGGGACCGAAAAGGTCGCCCTTGCCCGATTCGTCGAGACCCGCGTGTTCCTCGAACCAATCGGGGTTCAGCTCTTCCTCGTACCCCAAGGCCGCCTGGCCGGTGACGTCGGGCTCCACGCTGAACTTCACGAACTCCTCCGTCCCGCGGCCCGAGATGACGCACTTGCCCGACTTGTAATGCACCACGTTCACGTCGGGCCCCTTGAAGGCGAAGGCCGAATGGTCCACGGGGAAGGAGACCCAGCCCTTGGCGACGACGATTTGGCGGAGCTTCGCCGCCTGGCCCGCGTCGAGCTTGAGGGTGTGCATGGCCACCTTCTTGGGCGCATCGTCGGAGTCCTGCTTTGCCTTTCGTGCCATGGGCACCAAGGTTTAGCCGAGTTGGCCCCCAAATCCAGCCCCATCCCATGACGCCCCACGAACAAAAGCTGATTCCGGCCGCCGCGGCATTCCGGAAGGCCTTGTTGGCGTGGTTTGCGAGGCACCAGCGCCCTTTGCCGTGGCGGACCGAGGTCTCGGCCTACCGGACCGTCGTTTCGGAGCTCATGTGCCAGCAGACGCAGGTGGCGACGGCGCTCCCGTATTTCGATCGGTGGGTGGCGCGTTGGCCCGACTTCGCGGCCTTGGCGCGGGCGCAGGAGGCGGACGTCCTCGCCGCTTGGGCGGGCCTCGGCTATTATGCGCGGGCCCGGAACCTCCGCGCCCTCGCCCAGCAGGTCGCCGGCCGGCCCGAGCCGCGCACCGCCACCGAGTGGTTGGCCTTCAAAGGCGTCGGCCCCTACACCGCCGCGGCGATCGCCAGCATCGCGTTTGGCGACCCCGTGGCCGTGGTCGATGGCAACGTCGTCCGCGTGCTCGCGCGCCTCGCCGGCGTGCGGGAGACGTTCAAGGACACCTCCACGGCCGCCAAATCATTCAACCCTTTGGCGAACGCGCTCGTCGATCCGCAGCGGCCCGGCGACCACAACCAAGCCATGATGGAGCTTGGGGCGACGCTGTGCCGGAAGGCCGCGCCGGACTGCGCGCGCTGCCCCGTCGCGCGGTGGTGCGCCGTGGGCGGACGCAAGGAAGCCGCGACGTTGCCCCGCTTCGCAGCGAAGGTGCGGAAGACCGCGGAGCTCGCGCGCGCGTTGGTGCGCCACCGGGGCAGGCTGCTCGTGCGGCGGAACCCGGAAACGGCGCGGCGTTTGGCCGGCATGGCGGAACTGCCGGAGCTGGCGACGTTGGGCGAGGGGCTGACGGGGCGGCCGGCGATGGTCCGCCGCCGCACCATCGGCAACGTCACGTATGCGGAGACCTTGCTCGAGGTCGCCGTCACGCCCGCGTTGCTCCGCGCCTGGTCGCGGGAATCCGGGCTCGAGTGGGTCGCCGTCCCGACGCTCGCGACCGCGGCCTTGACGGGTCCTCACCTGCGCTGGGTCCGCGAGTGGCTTAGTCCAAGCGATCGGCCAGCGCGCGGCAAACCGCTTTGAGCACGGCCACGCGGGCGTGGCGCTTGTCGTCGCCGAGGATCACATGCCACGGGGCGTGGGGCGTGTCCGTGCGGGCGATCATGTCCTCCGCGGCGCGCAGGTTGTCGTCCCACTTCCGGCGGTTCCGGTAGTCCTCGGCCGTCATCTTGTGGCGCTTGTGCGGCGAGTCCTCGCGGGCGCGGAAGCGCCGCATCTGCTCCTCCTTGGAGATGTTGATCCAGACCTTCAGCACGATCATGCCGGTTTCCGCCAGCCGGGCCTCGTAGTCGTTGATTTCGGAGTAAGCCCGGGCCCATTCCGCGTCGGTGGCGAAGCCCTCCACGCGCTCGACCATCACGCGTCCGTACCAGGAGCGGTCGAAGACGGCGAGATGCCCCGGTGCGGGCGTCTTGTTCCAGAAACGCCAGAGGTAGTGGCGGGCCTTCTCTTCGGGCGTCGGCGCGGGCGTCGGGTGGACTTGATAGTGGGCGGCGTCGATCATCCCGCAGAGCCGGCGGATGGCGCCGCCCTTGCCGGCGGCGTCGGGGCCCTCGAGGGCGACCACGGCGCTGAGTCCCTGGGCGGCGGCGAGGCGGGTGAGCCGGCCGAGGCGGGCCTGCAGCTTCGCGATCTGCGCCGAGTAGTCTTTGCGTTCCAGCGTGGGGTGGGCGGCGACGCTTTCGAGCAGGCCGCGCGGGCGACCGCTCGGCTTCTTGTGTTTGACCGCCGGGCGGCGGCGGGAGGCCAAGCCAAGTTGGTGGACGATTTCGAGGCCCGCATGCAGGTCGCGGGTCTTGGTTTCGCCGCCGAGGATGACTTTCCAGGGGAGGTTGCGGCCGGCGGCCGTCGTGCGGAGCGTGCGGGCGAGCGTGTGGCCGCGCTTCTTGGTGAGCAGCCAATCCCCGGCGCCGACCACCCAGTCCTGGGCGTCGGTGTCTTCGACCTCGCGGAGGCGCTTGCGGAGGGATTTTTCGGGCGTCTCGATCCAGACCTTCACCACGGAATTCCCGTCGGCGGCGAGCATCTCCTCGAACAGCTTGAGCGAACGCACGCGCTGGCGCAGCTTCTCGCCCGAGAGTTCGTCTTGGGCGGCGGCTTGCGCCGTCCGCGTGACCCAATCCCCGACGACGATCGTGATGTTCCCCTTGGCCGGCATCATCTGCCAGTAAGGCCAGAGGAAGGGGCGGCCGCGCAGGTCGGCCGAAGCCGCGTCCGGCGCGCAGATGCGCACATGGCGCGAGTCGAACCACTCGGTCAGCTGGTTGGCGAGTTCCGAGGCCCCGAGGCGGTCGTTGCCGCCGAGCAGGATGACCGCGCCGCGGCCGCCGGCCGCGAGCTTGCGTTGGGCGGCGAGGAGGCGGAGGTGGAGCGCGGAGCGGGCGCGTTCAAGGACGGAGCGGGAGGCCATCGGGGAAGGCGTTACCTTAGCCCCTTCGGTCGGGAAGGGAAGCGAGGACTCGGTGACGGCTCGGTGACGGGCTCAGTCCAAGATCCGTCCGATGTCCGCCACGTAGACTTGCCGGCCGCCGGCATGGGCGGAGTCGAAGCAGAACCGACGACCAGAGCGGCTGGCCGACGGGTGCGTATCGCACCGCCATTCACCGGCATAGGCCGCTGGCGCCGGGAAGGCGCCGACCTCGATCTTACGGTTGGTGGGGATGTGGTACAGGTAGGGGCGTTGCAGGCGGTCCTTGCCCTGCGGGTAGGTGTCGTTGAGCACCCAAGCGTTGTCGGTGTGCGGCAGATAGGTGTTATGCCCATTGGCGGGCATGGCGTCCTTGCCGATGACGGTGACCTCATGGGAGCGGTCCTTGAACAAATAGAACCGCTCGCCGTGGGACGGGTGCCAAGCGAAGGCGAAGACATGCTGCGGATCGCGCCAAACGAAATGCGAGGTCCCGCCATTGGGGTCCATGATGTGCACTTGGCCGCCGTCGACGCCGATGGTCAGCGCCCGCGTGCGGAAGGCGGCCTTGTCCCCCGGGTTGCGCCAGCGATGGAGGAAGAACAGGCGCGTGCCATCGGGATTGCACAACAGGTGATTGAACCAGTGCACCGCTCCGCGTTGGAAGGCGCTGGCCGCTGGGCCGGTGAAGGGCAGTTTCGCCGCGTCGGCCACGGAGAAGAGCAACCGTTGTTTGCCCGAGGCCAGGTCCAGGCGCCAGATGCCGGTGTCGTCAGGCGTCGGCACGAGTTTCCAGGGATCGCGAGTGGCGCCCGTCGCGTAGCCGTAGCCGGGGCGGGTCACGTCGAGCCGGGCGAAGTCGGGCGCGAAGGCGGTCCGGCCATCGGGGCTGAGCGTATAGAACGGATGAGGCAGCGTGCGCCGTCGGCCGGACTGCACGTCGAGGATGCGCGTCACGAAGCGTCCGTCCTCGCGGTCGTTCCAAGCGATCTCGCTGGGGCTTCCCGGGATCCACTGCAGCATGCAGCCTTGCTGCCAGTTCCAGGCGTTTGAGCCGCCTAGTTCGATCCAGCGATCGCCGTCTCGCGTATCGACCATGCCGACGCGGATGGTGTCCGCGACGGTCGGGGAGCGCCCTTCGAAGTCGACCTCGTTGGCCAGGACGAAGCGGTCGTCCGGCGAGAACAGCCACTTGTCGTAGTAGCCGCGCCAGTGGAACTTGGGCCCGCGTGTGATAGCGCGGATCGAGGGGGCGCTGGCGGCGGTGGGCGTGCGGCAACCCGCCAGCAGGGTGGCGCCGAACAGGCCGGCGCTGCGCGTCAGGAAGCCGCGCCGATCCATGGCTCAGCGCTCCTCCGGCGGGTCGGCCTTGGGCAGGACGCCCTTGAGCAGCGAGTCCAGGGTCTTCTGGGTGGCCGCGCGCATCTCGGCGTCGGCGCTCTTGGCGACCGCCTTCTGCTGCAGCTTGACGGCTTCCTCCCGCTTGCCTTGCAGCCAGCGGACGCGGGCCAGCGTGTCGAGCTTGTCGGCCTCTTCGCCCTTGGTCAGTTCGACCGAGCGGGAGGCGCATTTGTCGGCGAGCGCCAGGTTGAGGTGCTTGACGTACTGCGGGTCCGTCACGAGGTCCCAAGCCAGTTCGTTGAGCGATTCGGCGTCGTCGAATTCGGCGTCGGCCACCTTCTCCATCATCTTGTAGAGTTTGGTCGGGTCGCCCTTCGCCATGGCGATCGTCGCGCCCACCGAGTCGATCAGGTCCTGGCGTTCCTCGGGCGGGAGGACGGCCGCGGCGTCGGGCAACGCGGCCTCCGCGGCCTTCCAATCCTTGCGCACCATCGCTTCGCCCAGCTTGTTGAGCTTCGCCTGGGCCTTTTCGGCTTCCGGGTCGACCGGCGGACCCGCGGTGACCTTCTTGCCGCTCCTCTTCGGGTCGAACGTCCCCGTCAGGATGTCGCCGAGCATCTCCTCGTTCATCTCCATCGGGTGGCCCGCCCAGACCAACTTCCCCTCGCTCACGACGAAGGCGTGGGGGATGCCGTTCACGCGCGCGGCCTCGAGCCAGTCCTTGATGAAGGCATCGCCGCCGATCGCGACGGCGTAGGCCATCTTCTCCCCCTGTTGTTTGACGAAAGCCTTCACCTTCTCGGCGGAGGCGGCGTCCTTCTCGCCGTCCCACACGTTCACGCCCGTGAAGACGACGCCCTTCGGGCCCAGCTTCTTGTGGAGTTCGTTGAGGTGCGGGATCGCGCCGATGCAGGGACCGCACCAGGTGGCCCAGCACTCGAAGACGTAGACCTTGCCTTTCTCGAAATCCTTCACAGCGGCGCCTTGGAGTTGCGTCGCCGGACGGGTGGCCGGGACTTCGTCGCCCACCTTCAGGCCGGCGGCGGAAAGGGTGGCGGTCAGCAGGAGCAGCAGGAAGGCGCGCATCGTGGCACCATCCTTACCGATCCCTCCGACCGCTCAACCCGGAAAAGGCCGGCCCGGAGGATTCCAGCGACCCAAACCCCCCTGCTCGCGGGGAGAGGGGGCGGGGACCGCCAGCCGGGAGGTGCGGCTTAGGCGGACTTGGCGTTGAACTTGTTGCGGATGGCTTCGACCACGGCCGGATCGGCCAGCGTGGCGATGTTCCCGAGCTCACGGCCTTCGGAGACGTCGCGCAGGAGGCGGCGCATGATCTTGCCGGAGCGGGTCTTGGGGAGGTCGGGTACGAAGACGATGCGTTCGGGGCGGGCGAACTTGCCGATCTTGGCGTCGACCATGCCGTTCAGCGTCTTGGCCAGTTCGGCTTCGTTGACGTTCTTGGCGGCCGCGCTCTTGAGGATGACGAACGCCATGAGCCCTTGGCCCTTGAGGTCGTGCTTCACGCCGATGACGGCGGATTCCGCGACGGCGGCGTGTTCGATGAAGACCGCCTCGAGCTCGGCGGTGCCGATGCGGTGCCCGGAGACGTTGACGACGTCATCGACGCGGCCGGTGATCCAGAGGTAGCCGTCCTTGTCGCGGATCGCGCCGTCGCCGGGGAAGTAGTAGGCGCCGTTCCAGCGGCTCCAGTAGGCCTCGATGTAACGCTTCTCGTCGCCGTAGATGCCCTGCGTGATGCCGGGCCAAGGCTTGCGGATCGCGAGGATGCCGGTGTCGGTCTCCTGGCCGTTCTCGTCGAGCACCGCGGCGTCGACGCCGAAGAAGGGCAGCGTGGCCGAACCGGGCTTGGTCGGCGTGCAGCCGGGGAGCGGGGTGATCATGTGGCCGCCGGTTTCGGTCTGCCACCAGGTGTCGACGATCGGGCAGCGCTCGGCCCCGATGTTGCGGTGGTACCAGAGCCAGGCCTCGGGGTTGATGGGCTCACCGACAGAACCGAGGAGGCGGAGCGTCGAGAGGTCGTGCTTCCGCACCCACTCGTCGCCCCACTTCATGAAGGCGCGGATGGCCGTCGGAGCCGTGTAGAAGACCGTGACCTTGTGGTCCTGGACGATCTTCCAGAAGCGGCCGAAGTCCGGCGCGTCGGGCGCGCCTTCGTACATGAGCACGGACGCGCCGTTGAGCAGCGGACCGTAGACGACGTACGTGTGACCGGTCACCCAACCCACGTCGGCCGTGCACCAGAAGAGGTCGTCGTCGCGCAGGTCGAAGACGTACTTGTTCGTCGTGTAGGCCTGCAGCATGTAGCCGCCCGTCCCGTGGATGATGCCCTTGGGCTTGCCGGTGGAGCCGGAAGTGTAGAGCAGGAAAAGCATGTCGTTGGACTCCTGCCAGACGGCGGGGCAGTCGGTCGTCACCTGCGCGGCGGCTTCATGGTACCACACGTCGCGGCCCACCTTCATGCTGCAGCCAGCGTCGGGCTGGCCGAGGTGGCGCTGGACGACGAGGACCTTCTCGATGGAAGCGCATTCCTGCACGCCTTCGTCGACGGTCTGCTTGAGCGGGAGGAACTTCCCGCGGCGGTAGCCGCCGTCCATCGTGATGACGGCCTTGGACTTCGCGTCGTTGACGCGGTCGCGGATGGATTCCGCGGAGAAGCCGCCGAAGATCACGGAGTGGACGATGCCGAGGCGGGCGCAGGCGAGGACCGCGATGGCGAGCTCGGGCACCATCGGCATGTACACGGCGACGGTGTCGCCCTTGACCAGGCCGAGGCCCTTGAGGACGTTGGCGAAGCGGCAGACCTCGGCGTGGAGTTCGCGGTAGGTGATCCGGCGGATCTCCGTGGCTTGGCCATCCTTGGTCGGCTCGCCTTCGAAGACGATGGCGACCTTCTCGCCGAGGCCCTTCGCGATCTGCGCATCGAGGCAGTTGTAGGCGATGTTGGTCTTGCCGCCGACGAACCACTTGAAGAACGGCTTCTTCGATTCGTCGAGGACCTTGGTCCACGGCTCGAACCAGGTCAGTTCCTTGGCTTCGTCGGCCCAGAAACCTTCGGGGTCGTCGATGGAGCGGCGGTAGAGCTGGTTGTAGCCGGCCATGCCCTTGACGCGCGCCTTGGACACGAAGTCGGCGGAAGGCGGGAAGACCTGCTCGGAAGCGCTGAAGCCCTCGGAGGCCGCCTGCTGGACGTCGGCGATTTCCTCGTTCACCTCGGCCCGGGCCTTCCGGCTCGGACGGAGGATGAGGTAGATGGCGAAGGCCACGAGGATCGCGAGCAAGAGCACTAACCAAGGGCTATCGTAGAAGTTGGGTTCGAAGGCAGCGAGTGGGGCCATGGTCTGGGAAGGGGGTGGGCTATTTGAGTTAGCCGCCCCCAAAAGGACAACCAAAACGCACCCCCGAAGGCTGAAAAAGCCCGCTTTAGCCCGAAATGTTGCAAATCCGATTATCGGAGTTCGGCCAAGAGCTCGGCGAAACCATCCACGACCCGGACCCCCAGGCCCTGCAGGCGATCGCGGTGTTGGTGGCCGTGCGCGACCAAGACGCAATCGACGCCCATGGCTTCGGCCGCTTCGGCATCATGGGCCGTATCGCCGACGTACACGACGTGCTCCGGGTCGATGGCCAGGTCGTGCAGGTGGACGCGCGCGCGCGCTTCTTTGCTGCCCGCATGGATGTCGCTGCCGCCGCAGGTCTTGATGAAGTGGTGCGCCAGCGCGTACTCGCGCAGGGTGGTGAGCAGCAAGCCCAGCTCGTAGGCCGAGAGCACCGAATGCGTCAGGCCCGCGCCGGAAAGTCCCGCGAGGAGCTCGCGGGCGTGCGGGTGCAGTCGGCATTCGGCCTTGCGGGCTTCGTAGGCGGCCATGAAGCGCACGGACATCGCCCGGAAGGATGCTTCGTCGGGCGTGAAGCCGATGGCTTGGTAGACCTTGATGACGGGGAATTGGAAGATCTGGCGGTAGCGGACTGGGTCGACCAACGGATGCCCGTCTTCCTTCAGCAGCAGGTTCAGGGATTCGCAGCAGAGCCACGTGTCGTCGAGCAGCGTGCCATTCCAGTCCCAGACGACATGCCGGTAGTCGGTGAGGCGCTTACGCATGGGCAGGCAGCAGCCCGAAGGCTTCGATGGAGACGCCCCGGCAGGCGTGGGCGAGGTCGGGTGGTCGGTGCGAGGTCGGGAAGCCGTCCCACGCCACGGGCGCCTCGCTCCACGCCAGCACCTCCGCGGACTGCAGCGGGTAGGGCGCGTGGTGGACTTGGCCGCGCAGCAGTTGCCCCCGCTTTTCCGTGAAGAAGTTGTAGCGCTCGGCGAGGAAGAATTCCAGCGTGCCCGGCAAGGCGGCGGTGGGCGTGCCGACGGGTCGCCACGCATAGCGCGCGTCGTCGCCGGTCCCTGCTCGTCGGCAGTCGAGGGTGAAGCCCGGGCCGTCGGCCTGGTGGCGCATCCGCGCGTGCTGGTAGTTGAGCGCGAACTGGGCGCGGGCGATCTCCACCGCCGGCCAGCGGTCGCAATCGAGGGAGAAGAAGTGCACCCCCGGCTCGCCGGCCGCGTCGCGCACGTAGACGCGCACGTTGAGCTCGTTGAAATAGGAGAGCCACGGCAACGGCGGCAGATAGGCCGGGCGGACGGCGTTCATCTGGAAGCCCACGACGCCGAGGTAGGTCGCGCCGTCGAAGCAGTCGACCGTCAGCCCGCGCGGGAGGCGCCGTTGGACCTCCGCCGGATCGACGCGCCAGTGGAAGAAAAAGAGGTCATCCCAGCGTTGCCGCATCACCGCCCGTCGACCCGGATGCTGCCGGGCGGCGAGGAGACGTTGGGTAGCCTGATCCACGCCGCACTGTCGCCCGCTTTGGCGAGGCGGTCAAGCGAGCCGCTTATTTCGCGGCCGGGAACGCCGGTTGGGACAGGTCCACTTGATACAGCACCTGGTTGTAATCCCAGCGCGGGGTCGGCTGCTGGTTGTCCGTGAAGGTCGTCACATAGGTGCCTTCAAAATGGATCACGGGGGAGTCCGCGCGGAAGGCCTCGGGGTGGAGGACCGGGTTGTAGAACGTGTAGTTGTCGTGCGTCGCCACCTGGCGCGCGCCGGTCCAAGGCCCGGTCGGGCTCGGGGCCGTCGCCAGCCAGATTTCGCCGAGGAAGGACGTGGCGCCGCCTTTTTGCGTGAAGAGCAGGAGCCAGCGTTGGCTCCAGGGATGCCACGCGAGGTCGCCGCCATGGGCTTCGACGGGCTTGCCCTCGGGCGTGCGAATCATGCGGTCAGGCGTCAGGCTCTCCCAAGTCCGCGGGTCTTTCCACGCCTCGTAGGTGGCTGGGCAGCGCAGCGTCGGGAAAGGGTTGCAGAAGAGCAGCCATTCCTTGCCCTGGTCGTCGCGCCATTTCAGCGCGTGGCCATCGGGCACCTTCGAGGCCTTGGGTTGCTCGGCCGACTTCGTCCAGACCGTCTGCACGGGCAGGAACCGCTGCGTGGACCGGTCCCATTCCACGAGGTCCCAGCGGTAGGCCTCCATGGTGCCGCGCACCTTGACCGCGGAGGCGACGAGGTGTTCGCGCCCTTGCGCGTCCTTGAGCGTGGCCGCGCCCCAGATCCAGGTCGGTCCGTCGCCGGGCACGTCGGCCACCCCGCGGGCCCGGCCTTGTGGATTCAGGAAGTAATCGAAGCGGACCTTCAGCGGCGGGCGGGCGGGCGGCGCGAAGTCGGCCGTCGTGGCGGCGGAGACGTTGAAGATCCCCAGCGGGTAATGCGCGAGGTTGGTGTCGCCCCAGAACCAGAACTGTTTCCCCTCGAAGCGCGCGTTCACGATGCTGTCGCAACCCTGCACGGGCCCATCGCGCCAATCGAGCTGCTCGCCGAGCTTTTGGCTTTCGGCAAAGAGGCCCGTGCCCGTCAGGCGCCCCAGGCGTTGGGCGAGGATGCGGCGTTCGACGGTGACCGTGAGCTTCCTTCCGGCCGCCGGCCGCAGGCGCACGCCTTTATAGCCGAAGCCATCGGCCTTCACCCCGTAGCCGTGCCCGCTCACCGTGAACCAGGTTTCTTGGCCCATCAGTTCCGGCAGGTCGAAGGCGATCACGCCGGCGTTGTCCGAGACGAAGCGAACGCCGTGCACCGTGCGTAGCTCGACGCCCGGCACCGGCCAGCCGGAGCCTTGCTCGACGACCTCGATGCGGCAGGGTTCCGCCGCCTGCAGGCCGGCGCAGGCGAGCCAGCAGGACAGCAAGGCGAGGAGGGGGCGCATAGGTTGACTCTCCGAGGTTTCGGTGGGTCTTCAAGCGTAGCCTCGGGGGCCGTCAGGGTTCCGTGTTCACGAAGGTGTATCGTCCATCCACCATCTTGCCTTCGAAGGTGAAGCCGCCGGCCTGCACCTTGAGGAGGCCTTGCTTCCAGCCCAACGTCACCGGCGAGTCGGCTCCGGCCCAGAGGGCGGTGTGCGTCCGCCAGTCATGCAGGGCGCCGTCGCGGAAGACGATGGGTGGCGTCCCGTCAGGCGACAGGCGCAGCCCGACTTGGGTGCCGTCCGCGGCGCGGAGGTGAGCCTCGCCTTGGGCGAGTTGGCTGAGGTCGACGCGGGAGCGGGCCAGCACGGCGGCGCGGAAGCCCGCGAAGTCTCCATACGTCTCGGGTTCGCCGACTTCCAAGGCGAAGCCGCTCGCCCCGGCGCCGCCTTCGGCGCACCAGACCTGGTCGTCGGGATAGGCCTTCTTGCCGCCGCAGACTTGGGCCGTCGCCGCGGCGTCGCGCCGTGCCGCGCGCGCGTTGATCCAATGCAGCGCCAGCCACGTCTTTTCCAGTCGAAGGAAAGTCACCGCCGGTCCATCCGTGACCTCCGCGGCCTTCGGCAGGAAGAAGTAGAAGTTCGTCTGCGGCCGGGCGTTCAGCCAGACCAAGGCGCCGCGCCGTTGGGCCAAGCGATCGCCGCCGCCCGTCGCGCTCGCATGGCTATGGTTGTACTTCAGGGAGGTGAAGGCGATCAAGGTGTCGACCCCGCGTTGGCTGTTCTCCGCCAGCAAGCGGAACCCGTTCAGGTTCATGCCCGGCGGATCGAGATGTCCGGTCGGCAGCGAACCGAGCTGGGTGTGGCGCCCGAACCAAGTGGTCTCGAAATACGTGGGCGCGCTTTCGCCGCCGGGCTTGGTCCAACCATCGTAACTGGGCTTGCTGGCGAGGAGCTCGACGGGCCGCGCGAAGTCCTTCCGCGCCAACGCCACGACGGCCGCCGGGGGGCGGTAGGCGCTGGTCGCGAGGTGGACGAAGTCCCGGTATGGCCTGGCGGCAGGCTGTTCCCAGCCGCCGAAGTAATGCCAGAACTCCCCGCTGGCACCGTCGTGCACGCCGATGTTCCCATAGTCGCGGATGTTGGGACCGGCCCACGCCCCGCGGTAGTATTTCACGGCGGCGGCCGTGCAGACCCAATCCAGGTGCGCTTTGGCGAGCAGCTTCACCTCGGGGTCTTGCGCGAAGTCGTAGAGCAGCAGGTAGGCGGTGAGCCCGTGGCTCAGGTAGTTGGCGCTGTCCCATTCCCCCATGCCGGTCTGGTAGAGCGCCGTCACGTAGGCGCGGAGGCGTTCCTTGTAGACGCGCGCCGTGGCGACGTTGCCGGTTTCCTCGGCCATCAGGAAGACGGCGACCTCGCGCATGGCCCGAAGGTTGTCCGTCGAGCGCACGTCCACCCACGAATTGTGGTATTCGGGCGTCCAGCCTTCGCCTTGGGTGCGGCGTTTCTCGGGCGGCAGCCAGAACGGGTTGGGTCGGCGCAAGGGGTCGACCTCGCTCCAGATCCGCGCCGAGTCGAACATGCGTTGGCGGTAGCCGGGGTCCAGGTATTGCCCGAAGAAGAAATATTTGCGGACCTGTCCGCGCAGGGTAAAAGCCGGGAACCAATCGACCCCGAGCGTGAGTTGCTTGCTCCAGGCGGCGTCATCCTCCTGCTGCAGGAACTTGAGCGACTCCTTGCGTTGGCCTTTGAGGAAGCCGATGAACGCCTGCGGGTAGCTGGCCTTTTCGTTCTCGAAATAGGTGCCGCCATATTTGCCCGGCTGGATGTCGCTGGCGCGGAGGCTGGCGTTGACCCGATCGATGAAACCTTCCTCCCAGGACTGCGGCCAGCGGTTGCGGTGGCTCGTTGGGACGGGCAGGGGGTGGACGATGGTCCGGCCGCGGGCGTCGGTGGTCACGCGTTCCTCGGTGGACGTAGGGGAAGGCGCCGCGCCCAGGCAGGTCAGTGCGGCGCAGGCGAGCAACAGGGAGGCAGGGGTCATGCCGTCCCAAAGGCTGAACGGGCGAGCAGTCGGGTCAAGGGGGTTTCGGGCCGTGGCGGGCGGGCTTCGGCCTCGCCCGCGGGCTTTTCGCTTGGAGCGGTCCGTCAACAGGCTTAACCCTTGGTCCATGCTCTCCGATGCGCGCCAAGCCGAGTTGCTGAAGTTTGCCGAAGCCTTGGCGGACGTCGCCCGCTCGGTGCTCATCCCGGCGCATGCCGACCCCGAGACCCGTCTCGAAATCAAGCCCGACGGCACGCCCGTGACGTGGGCGGACAAGGAGGCCGAGCGCCTGATGCGCCAGCTCATCACGAAGGCCTACCCGTCGCACGGCATCCTGGGTGAAGAGTTCGGCCCGCAGAACGTCGACGCCGAGTTCTGCTGGGTGCTCGATCCCATCGACGGCACCAAGTCCTTCCTCTCCCGCGTGCCGCTCTACGTCACGCTCATCGGCCTCCGTCATGAAGGCCAGCCGCTCTTGGGCCTCATCGATCAGCCCATCCTCGACGAGCGCATCGTGGGCGATGGCCGCACCACCCGTCTGAACGGGCGGACCGTCCGCGCCGCCGAAGCCGCCCTCAAGGACGCCGTCGTCGTCTCGACCGACTTCGACCATGTGCGCCGCCTCCATAAGCGCGCCCGCTGGAACCGCCTCGCGGACTCCGTCGCGCACACCCGCACCTGGGGCGACGGCTACGGGCATCTCCTCGTCGCGAGCGGACGCGCCCACGTCGTCGCCGACCCGGTGATGAACCCATGGGACCTCGTCCCCGTGATCCCGGTCCTCAAGGGCGCGGGCGCGATCGTCACGGATTGGCAAGGCGGCGACGCGGTGGCCAGCGGCAACATCATCGCCGCGGCCCCGAACCTGCACGCCCAGGTGCTGGCGTCCCTGAACGACTAACGCTGCTTCGCGAGGCGGATCTGCAGCGAGCGCCCGTGCGCGTCGAGGCTTTCCATCCCCGCGAAGGCGGCGACGACGCCGGCGGCCTTCGCCAACGAACGTCGATCGTAGCGCACGAAACTCGTCCGGCGGAGGAAGTCGGCGACGCGGAGGCCGCTGAAGAAACGGCCGGTCCCGCCGGTGGGCAGCGTGTGGCTCGGGCCCGCCGTGAAGTCCCCCAGGACCGTCGGCGTCTCGTGGCCGAGGAGCAGGGCGCCCGCGGTCGTGATGGCGGCGGAGAGTTTGGCTTCCGCGCCCTTCGCGACCATGAGTTCGAGGTGTTCGGGGGCGACGAGGTTGGCGACGCGCGCGGCTTCGGCGATCTTCCGGACGAGGATCACGCAGGTCATCTTGTCGAGCGCCCGGGCGATCTTGGCGCCATGCGACAGCGTGAGCGCCTGGGCGTGGGCGGACGCGAGGCACCGCTCGGCGAAGGCCGCCTGGTCGCACACGAGGTAGAGCTTTTCCTTGCCGCTGCCGTGTTCGGCCTGGGCGCAGAGGTCGGCTCCGACGTAGACCGGGTTGGCGGTGCGGTCGGCGATGATCATCACTTCGCTCGGGCCGGGCAGGAGGTCGACGCCCACGACGCCGAAGAGTTGGCGCTTGGCCTCGGTGACGTAGGCATTTCCCGGGCCGAAGACCTTGTCGACGGCGGGGATGGACTTCGTCCCGAGCGCGAGCGCGGCGATGGCTTGGACGCCCCCGACGGCGTACACTTCCTTGACGCCGCAGAGGTAGAGGGCCGCGAGGATGTCGGGATTGATCTGACCATCGGGGCCGGGCGGCGTGCAGGCGCAGAGCTCGGGCACGCCCGCGACCTTCGCCGGGAGCGCCGTCATCAGCACCGTGGACACGAGCGGGACTTGGCCGCCGGGGATGTAGAGGCCGCAGCGGCGGATCGCGTGGTGGCGTTCGCCGACCGTGGCGCCGTGCGGGTTCTTCGCGGACCAGCCCTTGGGCAAGGTGCGGCGGTGGAAGTCGGTCACGCAGCGCGCGGCCTCATCGAAGGCCTTGCGCTTGGCGGGGGCCAGCTGTCGGGCGGCCTGCTTCAGGCGGGCTTCCGGGATGCGCAGCTGCTTCGCGGTGAGCTGGGCCCGGTCGAACTTCTTGGTGTAGGCGAGGACGGCGGCGTCGCCGCGGTCGCGGATGTCGGCGATGATGTCCGCGACGGTGGCGCGCACATCGGTCGAGGCTTCGCCGTTGCCGACGAAGGCACGGAGGCGGGCGGGAAAATCAGGGGCGTGGGCCTGGAGGACGGGCATGGGCTTAGCGGGTCGGGAAGATGAAGTGGCCCGGCGTCAACGTGGGGTTCACGGTGACCTTCTCGTAGGTCGCCTCGGCGACTTTCTTGCCGTCGATCAGGATGGTTTCCTTCTGCGTGAAGAGGATGCCGTCGACGACGCTCGTGGCCGTGACCAACTGGCGTTGGATCTTGCCGTCGGGCATGGGCTGGTCGGTGGCGGTCAGCCGGAAGGTTTCGGCGTCGAAGTGGCGGATGATGCGGAAGCCGCTCTTGTAGGCGTATGCCAAGGCCACCTGCTTGCGCCCGTTGATCTCGCTGGCGGCGGCGGCTTGCACGACGCCTTGGCGTTCGGCCGGAGCGGCGAAGAAGGTCAGGTCGCTCGAAGCCATGTCGCGCAGCACGCTCACGAACTCGGCCCGCAGGACGCCGATCTGGGTCGTCTGCGTGGACTTGCGCCAGCCCTCGTGGCCGTTCGTCGCGAGGATCTCCTCGACGGAGCGGTTGGCGTTGAGGCTGAGTTGGTAGCGCTGGTCGGGGGCGTTGACCTCGAGCAGGGTGAAGCCCGCGGGCTTTCCTTCGGCGTCGACGGACGTCAGTTCAAACCGGAGGCTGCGGACTTTCGCGAGGGCGGCCGGGTCCGCGGTCAGGGCGGCGCGCGCCTTGGCGATGACCTCGGTGGGGGTGAGTTCGGCGGCGCAGGCGCAGGTCGCGCAGGCCAGCCAAACGAGCATGGTCCGGAAAGATGCCATAAGGCTTCTGGGTATGGCTTTGGCGGCAGGCCTTGGCAAGCCTCCGCCCGCCTCGGTGGGGCTGGCATTGACCCTTCGGGGCCAGCCGCCTAGGTTTCCGCCATGCGAATCCTAGCGCTGCTGCTTTTGACCCTGTCCTTCACGGCCTGCCAGAACGCCCAGCCCGAGGACGAATGGCGCAACCACACCGCGACGAAGCTGCACCTCATCAAGGTCGGCGACAGCCGCGCGCAGGTGATCGAACTCCTCGGAGTCCCGAGCGACGCGGCCGCCGATGGGACGACCGAGACCCTTTACTACCGGATGTTGCCGACGACGGCGGAGCTCGAATACGCCGCCGCGAACAAGGCGCTGGGGGGCTGGAAGAACTCGGCCGAGAAGCGGGCCGTCCCGCCGATCACCCATGAAATACGCCTGTTGAACGGCATCGTGTCCGGGTATGGCCCGGCGTTGACCCCGCCGCGCTGAGCTTCAACCGCGCGCCGCGACCAAGAGCCCGGCGACGTCGCACCGGCCTTCGTAGAGGGCCTTGCCGACGATGGCCCCGACGAGGTTCGGGTACGCCTTGGACAGCTGCGCCAGGCGCCGCACGTCTTCCGCGCCGGCCACGCCGCCGGATGCGATGACGCCGCAGGGGCAGGCCTTGAGCACCGCTTCGAGGGATTTCCAGTTCGGTCCGGTCAGCATGCCATCGGTCGCGATGTCGGTGTAGATCACCGTCGAGACGCCGAGCTCGCCGGCTTCCTTGGCGAAATCGGTGGCCTGCAGCGCGGTCACGGCCGTCCAACCTTTGACGGCGACGAGGCCGTCCTTGGCGTCGATCCCGACGGCGAGGCGCGGCCCGTGGGCCTTGGCCATCTCGCGGAGAAAAGCGGGGTCGGTCGCGGCGCGGGTGCCGATGACGACGCGACTGGCGCCGGCCGCGTAGGCGGATTCCGCGAGGGCGCGGTCGCGCATGCCGCCGCCGAACTGGATCTTGGGGCCGAGCTGGGCGATGCGGGCGAGCGTCGCCAGGTTGAGCGGGGCGCCGCCGAAGGCGCCGTCGAGGTCGACGACGTGGATCCATTCCGCCCCGGCTTGGGCGAACTGCACGGCTGGTTCGACCGGGTCTTCGTAATAGTTCGTGCGCGCGTCGTCGCGGCCTTGGCTCAGGCGTACGCAGCGACCGCCGCGGATGTCGATGGCGGGATAGACGATCATGAAATCAGGCGCCCTTGCGGGACTTCGCGCTCGCGGGCGTCGCCGTCACGGGCTTCTCGCCGCGGATGGCTTCGGCCGTCACCGTGAACTTCGAGCCCGCCGGGTGTTCCGGAAGGCCGTACATGGTCTCGAGCAGCACGCCTTCGAGCACGGAGCGCAGGCCGCGGGCACCGGTGCCGAGGGCGAGGGCGCGTTCCGCGGCGGCGTCGAGCGCGCCCGGCGTGAAGTCGAGGTGCATGCCCGAAAGCCCGAAGAGCTTGCGGTACTGCTTGGTCGGGGCGTTCTTCGGCTCGGTGAGGATGCGGATGAGCGCCTCCTTGTTGAGCGGTTCGAGCACGGAGATGACGGGCAGACGGCCCACGAACTCGGGGATCATCCCGAACGAGAACAAGTCCTCCGGCTGCAGGCCGGCGAGGACCTGTTCGGCCGTGAGCGTCGGCGGGATGTCGCCGCCTTGGATGAAGCCGAGGGCCTTGGTGCCGGCGCGGCGGGCGATGAGCCGGTCGAGGCCGACGAACGCGCCCCCGGCGATGAAAAGGATGTCGCTCGTGTCGATTCGGATGCACTGCTGCTCGGGGTGCTTGCGGCCGCCGGCGGGCGGGACGTTGCAGACGGTGCCTTCGAGGAGTTTGAGCAGGGCCTGCTGCACGCCTTCGCCGGAGACATCGCGCGTGATCGAGGCGGAGTCGGACTTGCGGCCGATCTTGTCGATCTCGTCGATGAAGACGATGCCGCGCTGCGCGCGTTCGACGTTCATGTCCGCCGCCTGGAGCAGGCGCAGGACGACGGTTTCGACGTCGTCGCCGACGTAGCCGGCTTCGGTGAGCGTGGTGGCGTCCGCGATGGCGAACGGCACGTCGAGCATGCGGGCGAGCGTCTTGGCGAGGAGCGTCTTGCCGGTGCCCGTCGGGCCGATCAGCAGGACGTTGCTCTTGTCGAGTTCGACGTCGCCGAGGGCGTTGGCCTTGTCGCCGCCCGCGGCTTGCGTGAGCCGATCGTTGAGGCGCTTGTAGTGGTTGTGGACCGCGACGGAGAGGACCTTCTTCGCGTGGTCCTGACCGATGACATGGAGGTCGAGCTCGGCGCGGAGGGCGGACGGCGCGATGAGCTTGACGGGCGTCGGCACGTACTTCGCCGGACCGTCCTGCAGGGCCGGGCCCGCGGCCGCGGCCGAGCCGCCTTTGCCTTCGCGGGCGCGTTCACGCTCGATGAGCCGACCGCAGGTGGACACGCAGACATCGCAGATGCCGATGCCCTTGGGCCCCGCGATGAGCTTGCCGGCCTGCGCGGCCGGCTTGCCGCAGAAGGAGCAGCACTCCGCCTGGTCGCCGGCCATGTGGATCAGGCGCGGCCTGCCTTGGGCAGGACGACGTGGTCGACGAGGCCGTAGGCCTTGGCCTCTTCGGCCGTCATGTAATTGTCGCGGTCCGAATCGCGCTGCAGCTCGGCCGCCGTGCGGCCGCTGTGCTTGGCGAGGACATGGTTCAGCGTGTCGCGCCAGCGGAGGATCTCCTTGGCGGCGATGGAGATGTCGGACGTCTGGCCGGTCGCGCCACCGCTGGGCTGGTGGATCATGACGCGGCAGTTCGGCAGCGCATGGCGCTTGCCCTTGGTGCCGGCGGCCAGCAGGACGGTCGCCATGGAGGCGGCCATGCCGATGCAATAGGTGTTCACCTCGCACGTGAGGAAGTTCATCGTGTCGTAGATCGCCATGCCCGCGGTGATCGAGCCACCCGGGGAGTTGATGTAGAGCGAGATGTCCTTCTTCGGGTCCTCCATCTGCAGGAACAGCATCTGGGCGATGACGGCGTTGGCGACGTCGTCGTAGATGGGCGAGCCCAGGAAGATGATGCGGTCCTTGAGCAGACGGCTGTAGATGTCCCAGGCCCGTTCGCCGCGCGCATCTCTTTCAACAACGTTGGGGATGATGTAGGACATGGTAGGAGGAGTGAGGGGTACTATACCCGGACCTTAGGCTTTCTCAACCGCTTCCGGGGCTTTCCCGTCGAGGACGAGGTCGAGGGCCTTGTTCAGGACCGCGTCGCGGCGGATGACCTGGAGCTGGTTGCGGTCCTTGGCCAGCTTTTCGGGCTGAACGTTGGTGCGGTAGGCCTCGCGGAGGATGGCCTGGGTGAACTCCTCGCGGGTGAGGTCGATGCCGTTTTCCTCGGCGATGCGGACCAGGACGACCTGGGCGCGGACCTTGGTTTCGGCGGCCTTGCGGGATTCGGCGATGATTTCCTCGCGCTGGGCCTCGAATTGGTCGGGCTTGAGGGTGCCGTTGCGGAGGCGGAGCTGCAGGTACTCGTTGAAGAGACCGTTGGCGACGGAATCCACCGCGGACTGGGGGAGGGGGAGGTCGAGGCCGGCGATGAGGGCGTCGAGGGCCTTTTCGCGGCGGGCGGTTTCGGCGGCCTGTTCCTTGGTGCCGGTGAGGCCCTTGCGGAGCTGGTCACGGAGGTCGGCTTCATCCTTCACGCCGACGGACTTGCAGAAGGCTTCGTCCACGGTGGGGATCTCCTTGCGGCGGACTTCGGCGACGGAGAGTTCGTACTTCACGGTCTTGCCGCGGAGGGCTTCGCGGGTGGCGTCGGCGCCGTAGGCCTGTTCAGCCTTGGCGGTGTCGCCGGCCTTGAGGCCGATGATGGCCTTGGCGATGGCGGGGACGGCGACGATCTCGCTTTCCGAGCCGGCTTCTTCCCAGGTGGATTCGGACGAGCCCAGCGGGCCGGCCTCGGCATCGACTTCCTTGACGGCCTTGCCGTCGACGGTGCCGGTGTAGCTGAGGCGGACGTAGTCGCCCTTGGCGGCGGCGGCTTCGGTCTTCTCGAAGCGGGCGCGCTGCTGGAGCAGCTTCTGGAGGTTCTCCTCGATGTCGGCGTCGGTCACCGTGACGGTTTCCTTGGCGATCTTGATGCTCTTCCAGTCGGGGGTCTTGAACTCAGGGAGCACGTCCACTTCGTAGCGGATGACGACATCGGCACCCTTGGCCGCTTCATCCTTCTGGACGTCGGCGAGGGTGTAGACGGTGAAGCTCTTCTCTTCCTTGATGCGCTCGTAGCCCTGCGCGAGGAGGCGCTGGCTGATCTCGTCGGCGATGTTCTTGCCGTACTTCTGGCGGACGATCGCTTCGGGCGCCTTGCCCGGACGGAAGCCGGGGAGGGCGGCTTCGCGCGTGAAGCCCTTGACCACTTCCTTTTCGGAGGCGGCGACGGTCGCGGCCGGAATCGTCACGGTGACGGAGCGGCGGGTCGGGTTGGTGACTTGGATTTTGATGTCCATGGATGTATAGAAAAAGAAGGGTGGGAGCCGCCCGAGCGGGCTCGCAAGGGGGGAAAGGGGGAGCAAATGGAACATTCCCCCACGGTCAACAGCGGAGGAAGGGCCTTTTTAGGCTTAACCTAGGCGTTTTTTGAGGCGGGGCAGCACGCAACGGGGCACAAAAGCGGCGGCTTGGGACAGTTTATGGCGGGCGATGTCCTTCACGAAGGTCGAAGAGGTCACGAATTGGTCCTGGCTGGGCATCAGGACCACGGTCTCGATTTCGGGGGCCATCAGGCGGTTGGCGTGGGCCAGGTCGAACTCGAACTCGAAATCGCTGAACTTGCGGAGGCCGCGGATGATGGCCACGGCCTGATGTTTGCGGGCGAACTCCACCGTGAGTCCGTCGAGGGAGAGCACCCGGATCTTCCCCATGCCCTTGCAGGCCTCGCGCGCCATGACCAGGCGTTCCTCCAACGGGAACCAAGGGTTCTTCGAATCGCTCGGCGCCACGGCGACGATGACGCGGTCGAAGAGCCGGGACGCGCGCCGGAGGACATCGAGGTGCCCGAGGGTGATCGGGTCGAAGGTGCCGGGGTAGACGGCGATGCGCGTTTTGAGGGCCATTGTTTTCCTGTTGCGGCTGACTCTCGCCCCAGAACATTGTCCCCGCAAGCCCGCATGCGTTTTCTTCGGCACATCCCCAATATCCTGACCGCCGCGCGGCTTCCGGCAGTTTTCCTCATCGCCCTCTGGACCGCTTGGGCCGGGGTTTGGGCCAGCGCCGCCTTGGCTTTGTTCATCCTGGCGGCCTTGACCGACATCTTCGATGGTTGGATCGCCCGCAAGCTGGGGGCGGTGTCCGACTTCGGCCGACTGATGGATGCGTTGGTCGACAAGATCTTCATCCTTGGCCTATTGGTGGCCTTGCTGGCGGCCGATTGCCTCCCGGGCCGCCACGTGCTTGGTCCGGTGGTCGGCGACCTGCCCGCCGCGGGCTACCTGAGCCCCTCCGACAGCGAACGTCTCTGGGCGGCCTTTGGCGTGGTGTTGATCCTTTGCCGCGAATTCCTGATCACCGGCTTGCGCCTCGTGGCGGCGGCTTCGGGACAGGTGCTCGAGGCCGAGGGGCTCGGCAAGATCAAGACCTTCCTCCAGATCTTGGCCATCGGCCATCTCATCGGTCTGCGGGCCTATGAGACGCATTGGAAGCTCTCCGCGCTCTGGCACGAGCGCTGGGAAATCATCATCATGGGGCTCTTCTGGCTCTCGGTCGCGCTGACGGTCATCTCCGGCGCGAGCTACCTCATCCGCCATCGCCGGCACTTGCCGGGCCTGTCGGGATGATGGTGGGCATCGCCACGTTGGGCCCGCTGGGCCGGCTGCGCGCGCCAGGTACGTGGGGTTCGGCGGCCGGGTTGCTGTGGTGGGCTTTGGTCGTGCGCCTCGCGCATGCGAAGGGGTGGCACCACGAGTTCATCTTCGACGCCTTGGTCGTCTTGCTGGCGATCGTGTGCTGCGGCGTCGCGGCGTTCATGATCGGCAAGAAGGACCCCTCCGAAGTCATCCTCGATGAATTCGCGGCCATGCCGCTGGTCTTCCTCTTCAACCCCTATGTGTACGGGGGGAAGTCTGCGTTGCTCCTGATCCTGCTCGGGTTCCTCCTGTTCCGCCTCTTCGACATCACGAAGCCCTTCGGCATCAAGGCGCTGGAGAAGCTGCCGGGCGGCTTCGGCATCGTGCTGGATGACGTGATGGCGGCGGTTTACGCCAACCTCGTCCTGCACGCGGTTTCTTGGCTTTGGTACATCCTCTGATGACCACCCATTTCGCCCCAGCCGATACCGCGGTCGTCCGGGTGGCCGGTGAGGATGCGGCGGTCTTCTTGCAGGGGCAATGCACGGCCGACCTGCGTGCGGTCGCGTCGGCCGACGCCCTGTGGTTGAACCGGAAGGGGCGGGTGCTCGCGCACACGGTGGTGAGCAAGGAGGCCGATGGTTCTTTCCTGCTGCTGGCGCCGCGTCTGTCGGCGGAGGCGCTCATCGCCGTCGTGACCGCCAACGTCATCGCGGACGATGTCGTCGCTACGGATGAATCGGCCCGTTGGCAACGGTGGGTCGCCTGGGGCGAGGCCCCCGCGGTCGCCGCCGCGCGCGTCTTCGCCACGCAGCGCTATGGCGTGCCGGCTTGGGACGTGCTGAGCCCCGCGGGTTCGTCCCTTCCCGGTGTCCGGGCGGACCTCGCCGAATTGGATTTGCCGCGCGTCCAGGCCGGCGTGCCTTCGGTCCCGGAGGATTGTGGCGCGAACGAGTTTCCGCAGGAGTGCGGACTGGAGGCATGGGTCAGCTACACGAAGGGCTGCTACCTGGGGCAGGAGGTCATGGCGCGGATTCAGTCCATGGGCTCGCTGCGCCGGATCCTGCGCCGCGTCGATTCGATCGATGGCTCGCCCGTGTCCGCGGGCGCCGAGCTTGCCGCCGACGGCAAGGTCGTCGGCAAGGTGCGCTCCGCCGCGGGTCCGCACGGGTTGGCTTTGGTCGCCCTCGACCTGCCGGTCGGCACGGTCTGCGCCACGGTGGGCGGCGGCGTGGTGCTCGGTGCGCCCGCGGCGATGCCGCCGGCCCGTTCCTGAGCCGTTCGGCGCTTCCGTTCGGTTTCCGTTTGCGACCAAGCCCAAGGCCGTTTGATTGGGAGCCGATGGCCTCGCAATTCCATTATCAGGAACCTTTCCCGCTGGGACCCGATACGACCAAGTATCGCCTGGTCACCAAGGACCACGTCTCGGTCGCCGAGTTCGAAGGCCAGCCCGTGCTCAAGGTCGCGCCCGCCGGCCTGACGTTGCTCGCGAACCAGGCGTTCCACGACATCAACTTCTACCTCCGCTCGGAGCACCTCCAGCAGGTGGCCGCCATCCTCGCCGACCCGGAGGCCAGCGACAACGACCGGGCGGTCGCCTTGGCGATGCTGCGCAACGCCGAAGTCGCCGCGAAAGGTGTGCTGCCGTTTTGCCAAGACACCGGCACGGCGGCCATCACCGCCAAGAAAGGCCAACAGGTCTGGACCGGAGGCGACGATGCCGAGGCCTTGTCGTTCGGCGTCTACCAAGCGTACGCGCAGAACAACCTGCGCTACTCGCAGCTCGCGCCGCTCGACCTGTATGCCGAGAAGAACACCGGCACGAACTTGCCTGCGCAGGTCGATATCGCCGCCACGGGCGGCATGAAGTTCGAGTTCCTCTTCGTCGCGAAAGGCGGCGGCTCCGCGAACAAGTGCTACCTCTACCAGGAGACCAAGGCCGTCCTGAACCCGAAGTCGCTGGTCGCCTTCCTCACCGAGAAGATGAAGAGCCTCGGCACGGCCGCCTGCCCGCCGTACCACTTGGCGATCGTCGTCGGCGGCACCTCCGCCGAGGCCACGATGAAGGCCGTCAAGCTAGCCTCCACGCATTACTACGACGCTCTTCCGACCAAGGGCAACGAGCATGGTCAGGCTTTCCGCGACCTCGCCCTCGAAGCCGAACTCCTCAAGGCCGCGCACAACCTGGGCATCGGCGCGCAGTTCGGCGGCAAGTGGTTCGCCCTCGACGTGCGCGTCGTGCGCCTCCCGCGGCACGGCGCCTCGTGTCCCATCGGCATGGCGGTCTCCTGTTCCGCCGACCGCAACGCCAAGGCCAAGATCGACAAGGACGGCATCTGGATCGAGCAGCTGGAGACGAACCCAGGCCAGTTCATTCCGGCCGCGGCCCGCAAGCATGCCGACGCCACCAAGGTCGTGCAGATCGACCTTGACCGCCCGATGGCGGAAATCCGCGCCGAACTCTCCAAGCATCCCGTCACCACGCGCCTCGCGTTGACCGGCACCCTCGTCGTGGCCCGCGACATCGCCCACGCCAAGCTGCAGGAACGCCTGCAGCGCGGCGAAGGCTTGCCCGAGTACTTCAAGAACCACCCCGTCTACTATGCTGGTCCGGCGAAGACCCCGGTCGGGATGGCCTCCGGGTCGTTTGGTCCGACCACCGCGGGTCGCATGGACAGCTACGTCGAGCTCTTCCAGGCCAACGGCGGCTCCCTCGTCATGATCGCCAAGGGCAACCGCGGGCAGGCCGTCACCGATGCCTGCAAGAAGCACGGTGGTTTCTACCTCGGCTCCATCGGTGGCCCGGCCGCGATCTTGGCGCAGGAGAACATCCGCAAGGTCGAAGTCATCGATTATCCGGAGCTCGGCATGGAGTCCGTCTGGAAGATCGAAGTCGTCGACTTCCCGGCGTTCATCCTCGTGGACGACAAGGGCAATGACTTCTTCCTGAACCTCCCGGCCGGTTGCGGCGTCTGCGCGACCTGAGCGTCGGGCTCAGCCAAACAGAAAGGGCGCCCACGGGGCGCCCTTTTCGTTCGGTCCAGATGGTCGGATTATTTGTCCCACTCCAGCGCGCCGCGCTTCACTTCGTAGGCGAGGCCGAGGACGAGCGTGCCGAGGAAGACAGCGGTCGCCGCCGTGATGGCGATGCCGGCGGCGAGGAATTCGCGGTAGACCAAGGCCCAGGGCACCAGGAAGACGACTTCGATGTCGAACAAGATGAACAACATCGCGGTGACGTAGAACTTCACGGCGAAGCGAGGGTGGGGCTTGCCTTCCATCGGCAGGCCGCACTCGTAGGCCTTGTCCTTGATGTAGTTGCCCTTGGCGCGCTGCCCGAAGAGGTGGCTCGCCGCCAGGATGCCGATCGGCAGGGCCAGGCCTAGGGCGGCCTGGATCAGGACCGGGAGGTAGGTGGCGAGGGACTGGGCTTCGGCGAGGGCCATCGGAAGCAGACACGAAAAAGCCCTTGCCGAGGGAGGCAAGGGCTTTTGCTCGCAGCCGGCTTATTTGGCGGGCGGCGGGGGCAAAACGGGGGCGTTTCCGCCCGGTAGGCTCAGCCCTTGGAAGTTGCCCAGCTGCGGGGCGCCCGGTTGGCCGGGGGCCTCGGTGGGCGGGGAAACCCGCTTCTTGAATTCCGCGAGGGAGGCGGGGAGCTGCTCCGAGAGCCAAGGCTGGGAGAGGAACTCCGCCTTCGCGCCCATCACGTTCGCGACATGCTTGGGGTCGGAGTGGCTGACGCGCGTGAAGAGCTTCGGCGGTTCGTTGGGCGCACCGGCGGCGCCCTTGGCGAAGACCGCCGTGACCGTGGCGCCATCGAAGAGCTCGAGCTTCACCGTCCACGATTTCGCGAACGCGGCGGCCGCTTCCGGGTTGCCCTTGGCGGCGGCATCGGATGCCCGCATGATCGCGAGCGCGTTGACGATGTCTTCGACCGTCGGGCCTTCCTTGCCGCCGAACGGCTGACCTTTGGCGGGACGAGCAAACGCCTGTTGCCCATCGGCCCAGGTGAACGCGATGGCCTTGATGTCCTCGGGCTTTCCGTTGAAGAGCACCGAATCCATCCAGTTGGTCGGGTCGGCTTCGAGGTAGCCGTTGAAGCTCGTGCGGATGGCCGCGGTTTCGCCCTGCAGGCGCATGGAAAGCCCCGCCCCGTCATCGGTCGGCTTGCCGATTTCCGCGGCGAAGACCTTGCCGTTCTCGCCCGTCAGGCTGAGCGCGCTGTCCGACAGGCCGAGCTTTTCGAGGCGCTTGGGGTTGCTCGTGAGCACGCCGAGGTTCTCGGCCTTCTGCAGGGCCAAGATGAGCGGGCGGAGGCGATTTTCGACATCCACCGGCAAGCCGTGCTTGTCCTTCACCACCCAGGCGCCGTCGGCGGCTTTTTCGATCGTCGTGGACTTGCCGTTGGCCTTGAGCGTGAGGCTCTTCGGTTGGGCGAGGATTTCCGTCGCGACGAGCGGGCGCTTCGCGCCGCCCTCGGCGGTGTCCTCCGGTTTGAGTTTGAGCAAGGCGAGGGCGCCGAGGCCCAGCGCCAAGGTGAGGATGAGGTAGGTGTACTTACGCATGGCTTAGGCGACTTTGCGGCGGCGGGAGAGGAAGTAGAGCAGGCCGAAGAGGCCGGCGAGGAGCGGGCCCACGAGGAGGTTGAAGACGGCCAGCTTGCGGCCGAGCGCGTTCACGTCTTCGCTCAGGCCGCGGCGGATCTGGCGGCGCTGTTCGGAGAGTTCGGCGGCTTCCTTCTGGAACTTCTCGATCTCGCGCTGCATCTCGGGCGTGATCACGAGGCCCTTGGAAAGGTCGCCGCCGGTGCGGCGGGAAATCTCGTTGATCTTGTTGTTCGCCTCTTCGAGGCGCTTCTCGATCTCGTCGAGCTTCGCTTGGTATTCCTTCTGGGCTTCGCGTTCGAGGGCGACGACGCGTTGGAACGGGCGGATGGAGGTGCCCTTGGAGCGCAGCGTCACGAGCTCGTTGGACCCGCCGAGCGTCTCGAGGGAACTGAGGACGAACTTCAGGTTGTCGTTCAGTTCCTCCATGGCGACCTGACCGTTGATCTGACGTTGGCGCACCGTGAACGCGTCGAGCATGAAGTCGGAGTCCGCGACGACGAAGAGACGGCCGGGCTTCTTCGACTCCTTGAGGTGGTCGGGGCCGGCCTTCGGCGTCTTGTCCTTCTCGTCCGCGGCGACGCCGTTGGGGTAGGCCGAGGGGAACGTGCCCGTGAACGCAGCCGCGAGGACGCGGGGGCGGCCGTCCGCCTTGAAGCCGAGCGCGACCTTTTCGTAGGGCCCCGCGTTGGCTACCTGCGTGGCCGCGGCGCCCGTGGTCGGGCCCGTGAGGACGACCAAGGCGTCCATCTTCAGGCGCTTCTCGGCGCCGGAGATGAGGGAGAGCTCGCTGGGCTCCATGAACGCGAGCTCGCGCAGGTCGGAGGTGAGCGGCGATTCCTTGGAGAGCGCGTCGGGGCCGACGGAGAAGGCGGGCGGATACTGGATGGGCTGGCCGCGCGAGCCGCGGATCGCCACGGAGCGCTGGCCGTCGCCGGACACCGCGTCCATCTCCACGTTGACGCCCCAAGCGCGGAGCAGGGCGGGGTCGGAGGACGCGCCGAGGGCCATCGGGGCGACCATGAACGGCATGCCGCCTTGCTGGAACTTCTGATAGCGCGAAAGCGGGTCGACGGCGGCGAAGACCGCCCCGCCGTTCAGGAGGAACTGGTCGACCGCGTAGGCCAGCTTGTCGGACAGGTGATGCGGGTGGACGAGCGCGACGACACCGACGCCCTTCGGCAGCTCGGTCGCCTGGTTGTTGACCGTGATGACTTCAAACGTCTGGCCGAGTTCCGCGAGCAGGACGTCCGCCGCGCCGGGCTGCTGGTCGCCGCCCTGCGGGGCCGTGTTCGTGATCGCGAGGGTGCTGATCAGCGCCAGCTTCGGGCGCTCGAGCCGGACGGTGGAGGCGATCAGCTTGGACAGGTCGTACTCCAGGAACTTCTCGCGCATCGGGTCGAGGAAGGCGATGGCCTTGACGGTGTCCGCCTGCTGGGCGGTGAGGCCGAAGTAGGCCGGGCCGTTGGGCGTGTTCATCGCGCCGAGGTTCTGGCGTTGGGCACGTTGCTCCTCCTTGGTGTCGGGCTTGGGGTCGGTGATGACCAGCTTGACCTTGCCTTGGGAAGCGGCGGCGTATTCGCGCAGCAGGGTTTCCACCCGCCGCGAGTAGCTTTCGAGCGACGGGCGCAGCTTGACGTCGGAGCGGCTGACGAAGAACTCCAGCGTGACCGGTTCGTCGAGCTTGCCGAGGATGTGGCGGGAGCCCGAGGACAAGGTGAAGGTTCGGTCCTCGGTGAGGTCGGCGCGGGTGCCGCCGAAGCGTTCGCCGACGACGGCGACGATGAGGCTGAGGAAGAAGGCCGCGGCCAGGATGGCGAGGGCGGCGAAGAAGGCTTGGGAGCGGGACATGGTGGGGTTCTCCGTTTAGCGGCGTTCGACGATGAGGGTGCTGAGGCCGAGGCCCGCGAAGGCTACGGTCAGGAAATAGGCGGTCGGGCGCAGGTCGATGAGGCCCAACGTGAACGGCTCGAGGTTGCGCCAGAGGCCGAGGCGGCGGATTTCCTCGACGGTGCCCGTGGCGAAGGCGCCCGCGAGCAGTTCGTCGAAGACGCCGTAGCCGACGAGCACCAACACGAAGCAGGCGAGGAAGCCGGTGACGAAGGCGATGACCTGGCTGCGCGTGAGCGCGGAGGCGATGGCGGCGATGCCCAGGCAGGCGCCGGCGCAGAGGAAGGAGCCGACGTAGCCCGAGACGATGACGCCGACGTCGGGGTCGCCGAGGTAGCAGATGGTGAAGGCCATCGGAATCGTGATGAGGAGCGCGCAGCCCAAGAAGAGCCAGGCGGCGAAGAACTTGCCGAGGGCGGCCTGCCAGACCGTGACCGGCCAGGTCAGCAGCAGTTCGATGGTGCCCTGGCGGCGTTCTTCGGCCCAGAGGCGCGCGCCGGCGGCGGGAGCCAGGAAGGCCCAGAGCCACGGATGGTAGAGGAAGAACCGGTCGAGGCTGGCGACGCCGGCTTCGTAGATGTTGCCCACGAAGAACGCCAAGGAGATGGCGAAGGCGTTGAAGACCGCGAGGAAGACGTACGCCAGCGGCGTGCGGAAGTAACCTGCGAATTCGCGACGCAGGACGGCCCAGAAGGCGGCGCCTGGGCGGGGGGTCGGTGAGTCAGGATTGTGGTTCATGGTCGTGGGTCGATTAGGCGGTGAGCTTGCGGAAGACCTGGTTGAGGTCGGCGCCGCGTTGCAGGAAGCGTTCCTTGGATTCGTCGCAGCGGACTTCGCCTTGGGCGATGACGATCACGCGCGTGCAGAGTTCCGCGATCTCCTCGAGGATGTGGGTCGAGACGATGACGGCCTTGCGCGCCGCCATGTCCTTGAGGATGCGGCGCACCTCGAACTTCTGGTTCGGGTCGAGGCCGTCGGTGGGCTCGTCGAGGATGAGCACCGCGGGGTCGTGGATGACCGCTTGGGCGAAGCCCACGCGCATGCGGTAACCTTTGGAGAGCGTGTCCACGGCTTGTCCGGCGACCTCTTCCAACCGGCAGAGTTTGAGCGTGTCGGCCACGCGTCGGGCGGGGTCCGTCAAGCCGCGCAGTTCCGCGGCGAAGCGCAGGAACTCCCGGACGGTCATCTCGCCGTAGGCCGGAGCGCCTTCGGGCGAGTAGCCGAGGTGGGCCTTGGCCGCCACGGGATGTTCGACGACGTCGAAGCCCGCGACGACGGCCGTGCCGGCATCGGGGCGGAGATAGCCCGTCAGCAACTTCATCGTCGTGGACTTACCGGCGCCGTTGGGCCCGAGGAAGCCGACGACCTCGCCGCGATCGACGGAGAACGAAACGTTTTTGACGGCGCGGATGGCGCCGTAGGATTTTTCCAAACGGGAGACTTCGATGAGGGCCATGGGGGTGGTTAGCGGTTTTGAGGGGTGCCTTGGGCGGCGAGGCGGATGCCCGCGGCCTGGAGCTTTTCGGAGATGCGGAGGACGAGCTGCTGGTTGAACTCCAGTTGCTTGGCCGAGCTGGCCGGGTAGTACCAGTACATGTAGCGGACATTCACGGCCCAGTCGCTGAACTCGGTCACGTGCACGAGCGGGGGATGACGCGGGTCAAAGCCCTCGTGGTTGGCGAGGAGTTCGCGGACGATGGCGACCGCCTGCTGGGTTTGTTCCGCGGGCGTGTTGGTCTCGAGGTGGATGAGGTCCTGCGCGCGGATGAAGTCGCGGCGGGTGATGTTGACGATGGGGCGGTTGGCGAGGTCGCCGTTCGGGATCGCGAGCCGCTGGCCGTCGACGAGCACGATGGTCGTGGAGCGGAGGCCCAAGGCCTCGACCTTGCCTTCATGGCTGCCGATGTTGATGAAGTCGCCCAACGTGAAGGGCTGGTCGACGATGAGCATGACCGCACCGAAGACGTTCTTGATCGTGTCCTGCGAGGCGAAGGCCAAGCCGACGACCGCACCGGCCAGCAGGCCGAGGATCGCCTCCGAGGATTTCGGGTCGACGATCGAGATCGCCTTGAAGCCGCCGACGAGGATGACGGAGATCTTGATGACCGTGGAGATCATCGGGACGAGCACGTCGTCCAGCTTGTTGTCGGTCTGGTCGGCGATCTTCTTCGCCCAAGCGATCGGGATCTCGACGAGGTAGAAGACGGCGGTCGTGTGGGCCAGCGAAGTGAGGAAGGTCGTGCTGACCGCGGCGAAGTGGAGCCAACCGGAGTTGGCGAGGTAGGGCGCGTTCTCCTTGATGATGATGAGGAGGGCGTAGGCGGGGAGCAGGGCGGGGAGCGCCTTGCCGACCGCGGCGACGGCGGCCTCGGCGATGGGGCTTTGGTCGAACTTGGTGGCCGCCCAGCCCAGGGCCTTCTTGGCGATCCAGCCGATGACGAAGGCCAGGGCGATGTAGCCCAAATTGTGGAGGATGACGTCCGTCCAGCTCGGGGGGACGTCCGGCTTGACCGCGTCCAGGTCTCCGATGATGTAGAACTTATTGGCCGAATTGACGGCGGCAGGTGCGGCCGCTGGGGCGACTTGAGCGAGGAACATAGGGAAGGGGGGAGGAGCGTCGTTTTATGTAGGCGGAAGAATCCGTCTTTTCAAGCGTCACCGACATCCCAATCCGCTTGATGCCCAGCCTGTGCCTTGCCACGCTGGGCACCAGAGGAATGAGCGAAACAGCCGAAAAAAAGCCCGCCAAGCCGGTGGTCCTGACCTGCGCCCAGCCGACGGGCCGTCTCCATCTGGGGAATTACCTGGGGGCCGTCCTGAACTGGGGTCGGATGCAGGATGACTACGAATGCTATTTCGGCATCGTCGATCAGCACGCCATCACGGTCCCCCACGTCCCGGCCCAGCTCCGCGACAACACCTATTCCTGCCTGGCCCAATACGTGGCCTGCGGCCTCGACCCCGCCCGCAGTCACCTCTTCGCCCAGTCGCATGTCATCGGCCACACGGAATTGGCGTGGATTTTAGGCTGCCTCTGTCCGTTGGGCCAGCTGGAGCGCATGACGCAGTTCAAGGACAAGGCGAAGAAGCAACAGTCCGTCGATGCGGGCCTCCTGTTCTACCCCGTCCTCATGGCGGCGGACATCCTCCTCTACAATGCGGAGCTGGTGCCGGTGGGCGACGACCAGAAGCAGCACCTCGAACTGGCCCGCGATCTGGCGGAGAAGTTCAACCACCGCTATTCCGAGACCTTCAAGGTGCCGTCCCCCTTCA
>JACCEC010754380.1_pt1 | contig 59409 bp, 71 predicted proteins | sample 7450121 | NCBI WGS metagenome assembly JACCEC01 (sample SAMN15323455, study PRJNA562643) | freshwater metagenome | isolation source: river surface water | place: USA:Blue River Watershed | collected 2017-08-18
CACTTACTTCGCAAATTGTATCATATAATGCAGTAATACGTGGTGGTTTACCATCTATATAAGAACAATCAGGGTTACCGTAACCAGCGTCGCACATACATCTGGCATTAAAGCAAAGACCATTTCCATTACAAGCATTCATACAAAGTACATTGAGAAGACGTGGATCATTATCCATATCTTTTTCAACTGCATAATCCGCACATTCAACTGTCATACCAACAATTGCACCACTGCTTGATGCATATGATTGAGTTTCAACAACATCTTCAGCACATTCCTTTACTCTTGTGGTAATATTATAAAAAGTTGGACCAAATACTTGAAGACAAGTTTGTATGGCTGCAGATCCAGTAATATCACGTTGGCAAGATGCTTTAGCTAAATCAAAAGTTATTCCTGCATCAGGTACTATTACTGGTTCTGGTGGTACAATTACATATTGAGTTCTATTATCAAGTGAATCACTATAAATTTTACGCAATTCATCTGTAATATCTTCACCTGGTGCATTATTGATAATTGGTTTAATATATGTTGGTTCAGTATAGTTACATTTTTCGGCACCAATAGGTAAAACTGGTTCTGGAGAAATACTTGATGGTTGCCAATTCCAAAGATCTTCGCTAGCTTGTACTTGTTGACAAGCTGTAAGTTGCGAATACATTGTTGACATATATACATTATAATCATTATTTGGATTTCCATCAAAATTACCACAGATACCACATACAGAGTTAAAGTCAATACCAGGTGTTTGAACATACAAATCTATATAAGAACCATATACAACACCACGCATCCAAAAGCCAGATTTAAAATAAACAGTATAAGTTGAACCAGTTACTTCTACTTTTGGTTGTTGAGCAATTTCACTACCAAAACGTGATGTAATAACAAGTCTACCTGAACAAGCATCTAAAATAAAAAGATTATTACCTTCGCGTCCTGCAAGAGCACAATTGACAGCCGGATATCCTCTCATTTGATTTTGAACTTGTAGTTCACCAAATGGTCTATTTGGATTAGTTGATTTTACAAGATGTACAAGAGTTCTCGGACGAGTATTTCCATCATAAAAATGCCAATATGCTCCATCAAATGTAGTATAGTGAGGATCTCCCGTAGCACGACATTGTGCTGATGCGCGATTTTGAGTTTTAGCCATAATATCATAAGGTTTAAATCCATCATAGAAAAGAGAAGGTGAAATTGCAGGTTCAGTTTTAATCGTCACCGACCTAGGCGTCGGGTCATTTTTATAAGTTTCAACTGCCTGAAACTTCACAGTACGCTTTTGAAACCAATCTGCTGAAGTCCATTTAACGAGACAAGGGTCAATTGCTACAATTTTTGGGTCTTGATTTGTAAGTAATACAGTAACTGCACATTCACGTGAAATATTTACATCACATACAATTGGTTGGTCAAGAGAAAATTGCAAAGTTGTTTTAAAACCTTCTGCTAATGTCAAAGGACAATCTAAAGGATTTGCACATGTTTGTGTAACTTTAATACGTTGTGCATATGACGTGCAAACCATAAACATTAACCATATCATACCAAATATTTTTAATATATTCAGCGGGTTAAACATCCAGAAAAAACTTTTCTTTTGTCGCATTATATATATATTATTATATGAACATATTGTTAAATAAAAATATATTTTATTATTTAACAAAAAAATAAAAATTACTATTTTTTTATATGTGTAATAAAAATTTAAAATACTAATTATTTTCTTAAAATTATAAATTAAAATTTAACATATTTACCAAAATATTCTAGATTACCATACTTATATTCTCCTTCTGAAGTATTCATTAACAAAATTACAAATTTCCAATATCTGTAATTTTATATTATTTAATAAATAAAAGTATAAATGATTTTAACATTCGCAACAAAAATTATAATGTTCTCTTAAATAATATTTATGATTATCTATCTTCTTATTCATTAAATATGAATCAAATAACTCTTCCCCTTTTGTAATATTTCTTTTAGCATATAATATCATTTGTCCTGTTGATTTATCTAATTCAAAATATGTATTCGGATTACATGAATGATTTAATTTTGCAATTATAGGCAAATAAAGCGGACCATATTCGAATCCTTCAAACGAATTAAAAAGATGTTTTGCATAATAAAATTCTATTTGATCATATATTTTATTATTTTTTATATATTTATTTGCTTTTTTGTATATTTCTTTTGTCATTTTTGTTGAATTTAATTGTGAATAAGTTCTGGGAAATAATTTATCTTCTGACTGATATATTAATTTTTTTACAAATTCAATATCTCTGTCATTTACATATTCTCCAAATAGGTTTATTGTTGGATATTCTTTTATTATTACCTCATCTTTTTTTATATTTTGAACACATATTACTCTATTATTATTATTATCACTATCATCTATTTTTATTTTTGGGGTTATATATAATTTTTTAGATTCTGATAGTTTTAGAGGTGGAATTTTGATATACATAATAATATTATTTATATCAAATAGAATTATAAAGAAAATCAATTTTTAAGCTATATAACTTTATATTGCAATTAAGGGTAGTTTTGATTATGATAAAAAAATTGAAAAAAGTAAATAACTATAAAGTCCATGATAAAAAGGATTATAGTGTACTTCCACAATAAACTAACGTTTGGTGGAAGATTTGTACTTTTACAGCATTAAAGTATTTGAACAAGCGCAAATCAAATATGCCTTGCCGTTACCGTAGCAGTGACTACGAGGACCACGATGAGTTCTACTATCGCGCTATGTATGGCGGGGGTAGCGACGATGAGGATTACGACAACGTTTTCTACGACGACAATGCGGGAATCGCTGGTCACATTGGCGACTACCTTACGGTCGACGAACACGGTGATGTTGTCACTCACTTTGTAATTCCGCGCCAAGAAGTTGCGGAAGACGACGTTGTCGAGGAGGAGGAAGAAGTTGTTGTTGTTGACATTTTTGGGGAGGACTTCGAGAATGTTCCGGTGCAGATTGCCCAGAAAGACGATTACACACTTGCATTTTATTCATTTCTCTGCAAAAACAATGTGCCAAATGCGTGGTACTTGTTCAAGTGCAAGTGGTTTACAGAGTCATTTCAGTTGGCTTGTTTTCTTTCGTCTGTTGTCAGGGCAGGACTCGGAGAACACATCAATGTTTATGCGGACAACTTTCCACGGCATCTTGAGGAATTGATGTTGTAGGTGTTTTTTTATTATTGTGTTATTAATTAAATATTTTCTTAAATTTTATAATATAAAAAATAAATAAAAAAAATCTATGTTTTATTGAATTCCTTTTCACTGTAGCCACTCGCTGTCGTTTTCAGTTACGGAATTACCATGATTTGGCAAACATAAGACGGAATTATACGTACTAGATGCAAATCAATCTTGCGAATAATATGAAGGCTGTTGAAAATAAAAGTTTCCTCGATACCGTATTCGGTATAACCGACCTTTTTGTTCATGGCGTGTGCAACTTTGCGAGCAGTCTCCAAACTCCGCGTATAACGAGTGCTTTCCGAAAGACATTCCATGAATCGGAGTGGGTTTTCAATATAATTTTGGCCGGACACGTTGATATGGACAACAATGTAAACTTGTTGCCACTTGCCGTGGATAAAGAGCCGAGCACTCACAATTTGAATCTGATCGTCACGAGACATTGCAAATATAGTAAGAAAATATACTAAATTATATAATATATTGGCTTATTTAGACAATATATATTTTCAAATTTTTTTTATTGTTTCATTAATCCAAAATAAGGTGCAATATAATTATTTATATTCTTTTTTAATTTATCCTTATCAATTTCTTTTAATATACCAGATAATACTTCGAATCTTTCGGTTTCCTTTTTTGTAGGTACTTTTGATATATTTTTTTTAAGTTCATTATTATAATTACGACATTTTTTTCTTAATTGTCTTATTATCTTTTTTATCAAAGGTTCAAATAATAAATAGGATATTTTTACTCCTTCGTTATCATTAGTCCATTTTGATTTACTTTTTTTTATTAATACTTTTTTTCTGTTGTCATATTCTTTTTTTATGTCATTATATTCTTCATCTTCTGATATATCAGATTCACTTATTTCTGGATTATAATTATCTATTTCATCTGATGATTCTTCATACAAATATCCCATATTGTCTTCTAATTTTACTAAATATTTTCTACGTGCTACATCTGTTGTATGAAATGATTGTAATTTAATATCGTCTTTTTTATAGTTTTCAATTATATGGTCGCCTATTAATTTATGAAGACAATTGTTTTTATATGAATAGATTATATTTTCAGTTAGTTTATCAATTTGCGTATCATCCTCCAAATCGATACCGTTAAGCATATAATTTGTTATTTTCTTTAATGGTGGTGCATCTTTAAAATGTTTATTTACATAAGTTAAATTATTATTTATAATAATACCATTATTGACATTTTTTGGTTTTTCAGATAATTCCTTATAAATTTGCGCCTTCATTTCTAGTTTTTCTATTTCCTTTTCTTTAATTAATAATTCTTTTTCTTTTTCAACTTCAATTAGTTTTTTTTCAAGTTCATCTATCTTTTTTTGCTTTAAAATCAAAAGCTCGTTCTCATTTTCTTCTTTTATTTTCTTTTCATACGTTTCTTTATTATTTATATGTTTTTTTGTTTTATTATGATGATTAATATTAGATTTATCTGTTGTATTATAATTACATAAACTACATTGATACATTTTTTTGATATATTATTGATAAATAATATAATTTTTAAATGTATTTCTGGTAGTTTCTGGTAGTTTCTGGTAGTATTTAATACCACCCATGGTAGCTTGATGGTAGTTAAAATAATTTTTAAAACCATTATTTTATATATTAAATAAATTAATAATAATTTATTTTTTATAAAAAAGTACAATAACATAATAATTATAGTACCTATTAATATTTACTTTTTCATGAAATCCCTAATAAAGGAAATTTTTACACACAAACTTTATCTTTGTGTGTAAATTTTTATTTTTGGTCTAATTTTTTGGAATATTTAAGTTATAATCAAATTCATATTTTTTTATAAAATCATCCATATTCATCGTACTCATAGATAAATTACATAGTCGACATATAGGTTTCAAATTATTTAATGACACATTACCTCCATTTTTTTCGCTAATTATATGACCATAATCAAAGTTTTTTATAATAATATTTTCATTTTTACAACAAGTACATTTTTCTTCTATGTTTTTTCCGAAATAATTTCTCCATAAAGTATTTTTTTATTGAATATCAATTTTTTTATTTAATTTATTTAATAGGTTTATATCTCTAATCAAAAAATCATCAAGCGTGTGTAAATAATTATAATGTCCTTTAATAGAATAAAATTTTTCAGTTGCATCTTTTTTGTTATATTTTTGCAATATACTTTTTCCTCCTGGATGAGTATCAACAAAATTTGTTACGTCATACCAATCATTGTTAATTTTGATGTAAGTATGTGATTGAAATAAATCGCACATCTTATATTAAAAAGAGATAAAAAATTGAAATATTTTAACGATATATTTATATTAAATATATTGAAATGGATTCTGATAGGTTTTCTGTATTTTCATTGGATGGATGTTCAATTTGTATGGGTTCTTTAAAATCCTCAAAAAATAAAAAATTAGAATGTATGCATGAATTTCACACAGAATGTATTGATAAATGGCTTGCTAATAATAACACTTGTCCGCTTTGCCGTCAAATTGTAGATGTGCCGTTACCAAATAAGATTATTGATATAATTCCTGAAAACAATTATTTTCTACCGACTGAAGTAGTAATAAATATCAATATTACAGAACAACCACGTCAGAACATTAATAATAGAATTAAATGTAATATTCATTATATTTTATTTCTTTTTTGTCGTATTGTAATATTTGGTGGATTATTTGCATCTGTTATTTTTTTCGTATATACTCAGCATAATACTATTGTAAATGTGTATGATTTTATTGATAATTTAAATATGACAGAATATAATTATAATGAGACAGATTATGATACAAACAGTACAATTAAGAATATTGTGCGTCAAAAAAGTGATATTCAAAATTTCGAGATTTTTACATTAATATCATCTGGCGTATATTGTTTTTTCATTGCTCTTCATATTATTTTAAGCTTGTATTATGGTAAAAATTTTAAGGATACTATTTTATTTGCCGTAATAAATGGTTTGTTTTTAATTAATTTACACCATATAGTTGCATTAAATAGTTTTAATAATGATACAAAATATAATGGTATTTCTAAACTTTACGCAGAATATGATATTGCAGTATTTAGTATATCGTTACTTTACATTGCATTTAATATGATTGAATATATTATTATGGCAAATAATAGAAATATTCCTTTTTTTACGTGTTGTCAAATAACAGTATCATAATTTAATCTTCTTGAATGCTTTTTTTATATCATTGCCTGCTTTCTTTATTTCCTTTTCGGCTTGTTTTTCGGTTTTTTTTATTTCGTTGCAAGCAGTATTAACAACGTGTGGTGCTTCTTGCTCAATAATATGTTCTGCTTTTATAACTTGGTTAGTTGCTGTTGTAACATCTTTTTGTATTTGTTTAGTGTCAACAGTTACATCAAGATCAACTTCTGCTCCGACTAATACAGCAACATCTCCGCTAACACCTACATTTATTTTACCGTGTTCATAAGTAGCTTTAGCACTACCTCCAATTTCGACATGATCACCGACAGTAACACCAGCACCAGCTGTTCCAGATACACCTCTCATATTAACAGTTGTTTCAGCATCGACACCGACATAAGTCCCTGATGATACTCCTGCATTTACATCTGCACCATTTTTACCTACTTTTAAATTTGCTTCTAATTCTGTACCTGATTTGGCATATGCATCAACAGATGTAGAATTACCAATTCCATGATAATTTACATTTGTTTGTGCTGTTAAATGTGCTTCAGTTGTATCAGAATATGATACGCCAACAAATACATTTTGATTATCTAATCCAGCACCTGCAGATATAACAGTACCTGTTTTAACACTTGCACCTCCAGATATATTCGCATTAGAATTACCTGTACCAATTTCTGCATTAACACTAATTGAATTATCTATTGATGTATTAACTTGTGTTGAAGTAACAGATACATTAGATTCTGGTTTGGTTTTTATTTCAACCGACATATTATTAAAAGCATAAAATATTTTAATAATAAAAAAATTGAAATATTTTATATTAGTTTTGACATATTAACTATTAAATTTATAATTATATGGATATAGAAGTTGATAATATTTCTGTAATATCACTAAATGAATGTTCTATTTGTTTTAATTCTATGATTAAAACAAATTCAATCGAAAAATTATCGTGTGATCATAATTTTCATTCAGAATGTATTAATAAATGGTTAATTAATAATAATACTTGTCCACTTTGTAGAAAAGTTATAAATAAATCAGAAATAAATATACCAATAATATTTAGTGAAATTATTGTCGTTTCAAATATCGAGATAACAAATAATAATATATCGTCTTCCGATACTGGTAATATTTTTATATATACTATTAATTTTATAGAAAACTATATTTTGAAATGTTGTACTGGTTTTTATATGTCTCTTCGATTATTACTTTTATTTGTATTATTTTCTACAACAATATTTTATGGAATAAGTCAGCATAAAACTATAGTAGATGTTTATAATTTTATTGATGCAATGAATACAACTTCAAAAAATATTGTTAAAGAAAAATCTGATATTGAACAATTTGAGTTATTTACACCAATATCTATACTTATATATAATTTATATCTATTTTTTCATATAATACTATGTTTGTATTTAAATAAAAATTTTAGAGATACAATTTTGTTTGCTATAATGAATGGATTATATTTAATTAATATAAATAATATTAATACTATATTACAATTTAATGACAATGAAAAATATCCAAATATTTCTGATATTTATAAGGATTATACCTTATCAATTTATTTGATGAGTATATTTTATATTATATTTAATTGTCAAGAGTATATTATAATGTTTTTTACAGATTCTAATGTTAGTAGATGTGTATTATGTTTTATAAAAAGCAATAATTAAAATTTATTTATATAAATAAAAAACTAATAAAACAAACACTAATAAAACAAAAAAATAAACAAAAACACAGAAGGAGCTTTTGCAGCTTACCCGTCGAGGCAGCTGTAAAATGTCACAGTGAGAATCTCACTGGAGGTCGGCTCCGTCGAAGAGATGTACTCGCCGAGAGTGATCTCTGCGTGGTCAGACCAGCGCTTGATCATCATCGCTCGACTGTACTCCTCGACAGTCGAGCAGAAACATCCCGTCTTCGCCTCAATTGGGGGAAGCTTGTCCATGAACTCCTTCCGGAGCTGCGTCAGCTTCTCCCAAGTGTCGGGACCAGTAGTCGCCGCACGCTTCTCCTCGTAGGCCTTCTTCTCGTCAGCCAGATTCTCAATCTGCTCGAGAATGGACAGAATCTGCTGTCGAGCATCTTCTGCGGAAAGAGCGATGCACGAAATGCTCGCTGGGTTGTTGTAGTCAACGGCGAACCGCCACTCAAAGCGGCGAATGTTCGGAAGCAACGAAGTCAACGTGTACGATTGCATTGCAAAAGTTGTATACTTTTTTTTGGTTTATATGACGCATTCAGTATATTTTTAATTTCAATTTTTTTCTATAAATAAATATTAAGTTTTTATTTTATAAGCAATGATTTTATTTTTTCTTCAAATGCACTATATTTTTCCTTTTCAGCAATAAGTTCACAATTTTTTGTCATAAGTTCAGAATCCTTGTCTTTTATTAGTTTACGTAATGTTTCAATTTCAAAAATATTTTTATCTTCTTGATATAAACTACTATTATCATCATTTTCATTGTAATTTTTTTCTGAATTATTCAATACAGAATTTGAATTAAATAATTCATCATCTATATGATATTTATTTAATAAGAATAAAATATCTTTTGATTTATACTCTAATGCTAATTTTTCAAAATATAAATACATTTTTTTATTAATATATATATCTTTTTTATTTAGTAAAATAAATCCTAACATATTGGCATTAATATTGGTATTTATTTTAATTGAGTATTCAATTAAAGCTAACAATATATTTGGGTATTGCTTAAAAATATTAGTTAAACTATTCTCTGGAAATAACATTTGAATTAATTCCGCTCTTCCACAATATCCCCTATTTGGAATTTGTATATCTTTATAAAACATAAAATATTTTAGTAAATATTCTTTGTATATCTCAGGTAACAAATTAAACTTTTCCATATTAATTGATTCTACTTTTGCTTCTGTTTCTTCAATATATTTACGTCCCCTTGCATCTGTAATTTCTATTATTGTTTTTGGTATTATTTTGAGATCACAAATTTCTTGAATAATTTTTTTAATATCGTCCATTAGTTTAATATAATTAAATTGATATGAAAAATATAAATAAATCAACTTTTTGTTTAATCTTAATCTAGATAATAACCTTTAATATCTTGTTTAATCTTAATCTAGATAATAACCTTTAATATGTTTTACCGCATAACAATTATTTGCATAATGACCATTTCGCCCACATTTAAAACATTTATTTGTTTGTTTAATTGTATTTTCAACAATATCTAAAACAGCACAACATTCATCATCTGAATCAGTTATAATATCACTATCATATATTTCATAACCTTTTTTATGTGTAGTGGCATAACAATTATTTTCATTATGATTTTTATATCCGCATCGTTTACAATAATTAGTATTTTTTTGTTTACTTGTTTTACATTTTTTTTGATGTTTTTCACATTCTTTTTCATCTTCATATTCTTTATCACAATATTCACACATCCATGTAATTATTTCTTCATATATATCTTCTATTTTATTACCATCGATATCTATTTTAGCATAACAATCTTTTACAAAGTGATTGTCATTGCCGCATCGAGTACATAAATCTTTTGCTCCCCATATTTCTTTTTGTAATATTTGTTTTTCTTCTTGTGATAATTCTATTTTAGTGTATGAACCACCTCTCACTTTATTTATCCCGTGTATACTCATTAATTCTTTTACCTGTTTATCTTCTTCAAATATAGAAGCATTTGGTATTATTTTAATTATTTCAAGTGGTTTATGCATTTGTGTCCAGCTAGAACCACTTCCAGATAGATGTTCTTGAAACCTTTTATTAACATTCTTTGTTTTGCCAACATAATAATTATCGTTTTTTAATTTTAATATATAAATATTTGTAGTCATAACTTTAATAATATTTAAACAAGTATAAATAAATCAACTTTTTATTAAATAATTATAATATCGACAGTTAATATTTAATTATGATTCTTCTGAAGAATAATTAATTTATTTTTTTAATAATAAAAATTTGATTTAATAATAGTATTATCATATTATTATTATAATGTCTGTATTGAAGGGTCATAAATATAGCCTTGAGTTTGAAAAATACTTATTAGAAAATGAAGATTTGTTAAGTTGGATGACTAACTTATTGTCAGATAATGAATTTACTGAAGATTTTTTAATTAAAACAAGAATCTATTATGATTCATGGAAATGCCTAAATAGACAAAAAAATTTATCTCCATATTTTTGTTTTTATTGGCTTTATGATAGACCAGAATATGATTCAGCTGATAATTGGACAGATTATAACCAAGTTTATGCTTATTTGAAAACTAGATATGATGATGATTTTATTAAAGCAGAATTTAATAGAGCCATAAAAGAAAGAGAAGAAAAGGAAAATTATAGTTAATATTTATTTTATATATTATAAAAAAATTGAAATTTTAAAATAACTGTATATCCCATTATTCTTGAAATTAATGTGTAGAAGACCCAATAGCAAGCAAATGAACATGACAAAGTCTACTGACTGTCTGAGCAACACAAGCAAAAGCGCAAGCGAGAGTGAATGCGAGAGCGATTACGAAGAGCAGGTTGATGAATTTGGCAATACAATCGAGACTGGCCGCCGAAAACCTGTAGAGAGTGAATCCGAAGACGAACTGCCACCTGCACCCGTAGCAATGAAGGTGATTCGTTATTCCGGGCAAGAGAATTGCTCGAAATACAAGCAGAGCAAGGCAACAAAGAAAGCACTTGCATCTTGTCGTCAAGGATGGATTGAGAGTGGCCAAATGAATGCTGCCGGTGATGCATTATTTGGCGGAGGGGATGATATTGCGGAAGATTTTGGGGTTTGTAGTCGCGTCGTCCAAAACACATTCGTCGCCAACCGAAAATCGACTATGACTGCTTGGGAGCAGCACGTTGCGAATCAACGGAAGAAGTCGAAAGAGGACGAAAAGCGGCGCCAAGAAGCAGTACATTCTAATGTGGGGAAATAATTTTTTTATAAGAATAAAATAAAAAATAAATAAAAATTTTATTATTAAAGTGCAGCAGGATGCATTATGGCTGGATTAAAATTAGTTATATTTATTGATTTGGCTGGTTTATTTTTATAATATAAAAATAATAAAATAATCAAAATAACTATTGCAATTATTATTTTATCTCTTTTTTTCATATATATTATATTTATAAATATTTTTTTATTGTTATCTGAATTTTTATATATGAATACATTATATAATCCAAAGAAAAAGCATTGAATACACTAAAAAATAATAAAAAAATTAGATAAGATTCACCAAATGCAATAGTTTTAACAATGTATTATAGAGCCGAATATCATCCATATAAAACAAAAGATATGAAAGAAGCACCAAAAATTTTTAAGAAATGGTTAAAAATCATAAAGCCTAAATTATTTTTATATTTTAATAAATTTAGAAAAAATATATAATAAATATATAATGGACTATAAAGAAAAATATTTAAAATATAAAAACAAATATTTATACCTTAAAAATATTTTACAAGGTGGAGAAAATTTAGAAGAAAATATGAAAAAGGGTATAATAATAATAGATGGTTCTAATAATACACTAAATAATACTGATGATATTATGATATTTATTAAAGAAAAAATATATGAATTTATAAATCAATATACTGAAAAAAATATAATTATAGATAAAAAGAGCCGAATAGATAAAGATTTTACAATGTATTTAGTATCATTTATAAATAGAGTTATAAATAATTTAATACCAACTGGCGCTAATGCTGATATTACCACAGGTTTTAGTATATATAATACTAATGATGGATTAAAATATTTATGGAGAATTGTAAATGGTGCTAGATTTGAAGAGTCTACAAATGGTAAAACGTGGTTAACAATTGATAAATATTATGTTCAATTCTTATTTTTTACAACTACTGGATATATGAATTTTACAATATATCCTGAAGTTAAGAAGATAAATTTTGATTATGCTGACCAAGTTTCTAAAATATCATCACCAGCCCCAGAAATAAACCCACATGCTGATATATATATAAAATATACAAACATTAATTTTTCAACACCATATGTCGAAGATTATAAAAAATTATTTGATGAAGAAGAAAATAAAGAAAATATGATTGATGTAATAAAATATATGTATAATTATTATTTAGTAAAACAAACACCATTTATATCATTTTTAGGAAAAGCAAGATTTTGGGCTGGAGCAAAATGTGCCAATAATAATAAATCTTTTATTCATTATAATGAAAGTGATAAAAGCACTGTTTATTACGAAAGTACTCAAAATAGAGCTGCACAAAATGCATATTTATTTACTGAAGAAATATTTTCTCATTTATTATTTACAAATTGTAATTTAGGATTTATTTCAGGTGGTTATAGCGGTAAAGTAGCATCTCAATGTGGTATTACACGCACTGGTTATGAAATGGCCAAAAAATATGAAAAGCCTTTGGTAACTATAATGTGTAATGCAGGTAGATTCGACAGAAATAAATATTCAGATGTTATTGGTTATTATGGTATGCATTGGAGCGACGATACTAAAGCTTTATCATCATTAACAGATGCAGCTATAATGATTGCTCCATTTGGTGCATGGTCACAAATAGAATTATTTTATTTATTATACAAAGATAAACCAACAGGAGTTTACTTAGATCAAAAACATATAGACTATTTAAAAGATATATTAACTATTGATAATAAAGGACAAAATATAAAAGACTTTTTTAATAACGAAACTGTTTATACAGAATATATATCTCATTTTGGATTAGGTCAATCTGATAAATTTGGAATGGATATATTATTTGAAACTTTGATATATGATGGAGAAAATATTATACCTGATAAAGTTACACAAAAGAATATTAATGAATTTAATAAAAAGTTTGATATACCAGAAGGTCATATATTTACTATTTGGCATCCCCATTATTTAGACAATACAAAAGACATTGGAATACCTATTTTTACAAATTATAATAATATAACAAAATATGTATTACAAAGATTATCATTAAATAAAGAAGCTCTCAAGATAAAAACACAAGATTTTCAAAAATTATTAGGTATTGAAAAACCAACAGAAGTTGAATTAACTCTTAATCGTACTGTTGAAACTCCTTTTAATACAATAGTTGGAACATATGAATTAAAAGATAAAATAAAAAAAGATTTAATAGATATTGTTTCATTATAAAAAATTGAAAAAAGTATATCATTAATAATAAAAATATAAAACATAAAATACTATAACAATGGGTCAACATAAATCTGTTAATATTGATGCATTTGATTTGCCACCAGATTACATAACTGTAAATTTTGTGCATATGCTATTTGATATTAATGAAGCGCCTCCTCGTTACGAGGGTATTTTTGGTGATATTGCTAAACTTCCACTACTTGATAGTACTAAGTCAGATAATATAAAATATTCTTCAGTTTGCAAACCATTGACGGTTAAGAACTATTCTATTGCACTTACTTTTTCTGTCCAATGTCTTACAAAGGATAATCTTTCAAAAATTAAAATCGGTTTTTCGGATTTTGATTTTCATTGTTGTGTTATAAATGAATGTATGTCAGAGAGCGAATTTACTGATATTCGTAATGAACTTTATATTTCACATACTGGTATATGCAATGAAATCTATTATAATTCTGCCAAAAAGAATGTAATTTTTCCAATTATTATTAAAGGTGATAAAATTATATATGCTATGCATGACGATTTAAAGTGTAATGCAAATCATTATGCACAGTGCAAAATGATTATTGAAAAAGATTTCAGTTCACTTAAACATTTGGTATTGAAAAATCCACTTCGCTTTAATTTGAAGCCTAATGGATACGGTTATGGAAAAAAATCTAATTTACTCAAATCATTTGTTTTTGCGTGACATTTTTTTATTAAATAGTTATTAAATAATAAAGTATAATTTTATATATATAATTAATTATATATATAAAATGGATTTACAGTTATATAAAATAAATATTTCTTTGGACCCAAATACATCTTTCTTATTAGAACCAGTTGAATATTATTATATTGAAAGTCAGATTAGAAGAGTATTAATTTATCAAATATCATATACAGATAATATAACTCCTGAAAATAATATTTCAACAAGAATACCATATTATATTTCAGACGGACATACAAATCATTTTAGAGCAAATATAATATATCCATTTGTATGTTTTCATGATGAAGCTTCAAAATCATTATGCCCATTTGATCCAACACATAGTAAATTACCAAATGGCGGATTAATAAAATTATACATAGGAAAAAATTTTAATACTCAGATTATAAGTGAGGCAATAAATATACAAATAAAAAAAAATTTTGATATAGAATTATTTTATTTTATGGATATGGTTAGTAGACATAGAACTATAGGTGTTATGAGTGTATTGCCACGAATTGCAAACGTGTTAGATTATTTTATAGCAATTACATCAGATGCAATAATTAACTTACGTCCAAATAAAAACTATAGACCAGTCTATAATTCAGGCAATGAATATAATATGGATTTTGTTGACCATCAAGAAAATATGACATTATATGGATTAGACCCATATAATTTACAACACTCACAAAAATTTTCTGGTTTTTTAAAAATAACAGATTCTTATAGACAAATTTTATGTGGAATGTTAAATAATCATTATAATGAACTTGTAAGTAATAATATTATTAATCCCGAAAGAATAAATTTGAGACCAGAAACAATATCAATGTATGAATTTAATACAATACTCCAAACTTGTAATGGAGATATAACTAATCCACAACCACATATTTCATCAGAACGTATTAATTCAGTAAGCAACTATGCACAAATATCAGATTTATTATATAGTCAATTGTTCGATTATACTGATGATATAAGAATGCCTTTTTTATCAGAATTGTTATTAATGCCTCCAGAATATATTAGACCATTTACCGCAATATTACCAACAAATGTTCGCCAATGGAATGCACAATGTTATAATAGTGAATATTTAAAATATAGACAAAGATATATTGATGCAAAAACTGCATCACAAGATAATGAAGACAAATCCAAAGAATTATTAGCACTTCTTGCAAATATTAATGTTAAGAAAAACTAATTATTATTCATAACAATACTTAAATCTATTAATTATAGAAATAGTAGTACCGTCTTCTTTTTTTCCATTAACACAATTATAAATTTCTTTTAATTCACCAATAGAATATGTTTTTAATAAATTATTATGATTTGAATTATCATAATATTCTTTATAGATACCATTTTCTAAATCATTAACGTATGTACAAATAATATGCAATTGACCATTACTATAATATCTTTTATATTCACCATTTAGTTTATCATTGACATAATTACACATTATTTGCAAATTACCATTTTTATAATATTTTTTATATTCACCATTTAATTTATCATCAACATAATAATAAATTTCTTCTAAGCAGTTTGTAGGATTTTCATAATATGATTTATATTCACCTTCTCTTTTATCATTAAGTATATAATATTCTTCAAATATTTTAGTTTCTTCGTTGTCATGATAAGTTCTTACAATGCAAGTTGATATTTTTATTAATAAATAAATTGATTCATTTATTTAAATTAATTATTAAAATAAAAAAAGTAATACTAACACGCGATGAAAGATAAACATATTAAAAATTATTTATACAAACTGTTAAACAATAGATTCGCGAGACTTCTCTAAATCTTTAATATCAATAAGACGATTTATTTTTACTGTACTATCAGTGTCATATGGATTGATAATAATCTCCCTACCGGATTTATTAATGTAAATTGCATTGTTCGTACCTGATTTGAATGCATAAAATTTCATAATCTCGTCGCCATACCGAATAATAGAATCACAGCCAAAAAAATTCAATCCATAAAGGCCATAATTTCCCATAGGATGCACAACAAACACATTAGAGTTAAGGTAATCCGCAATATTAAGATAGGACATTTTAATAGTATTTATATATATTTTTTATTTAAATAATTACATATACAACATATTTAATATTTCAATTTTTTAGTAATATAATGAAAAAACATCTTATAATTATTAAAAAATTGAACTTTATATATTATCAATGTTTTGAAAATATATATTAGATAAAATGGAATTATCAAATCACAATAATAGTTTACATTATAATAAAGGTATTAGATCATTTGGCGATAAAATCGTTATAAATTTGATTAATGAATTTAGTAGATATTATGATAATATTAATTTTGTTAGTATTGGCAGTGGTCTAGGTGGTATTGAATATTCCAGTAAACAATTATATAATAATATAAATTGGATATGTGTTGACCCAGATCCAAATAATTATCATTCTGACAAAAGTATATTACCTTTTATAAAACCACAATATAATTATTGCGATGATTTAATAAGAGATAAACCAGAAATTGTTGGTAATTGTATATTATTTCTTAATTGGTGCGAACCAAATAAATCTAGGTATGATTATGATGCAATTATTGCATTAAAACCATTAGGTATTCTAACAATATATGAATTATTTGGTAATAATAATGGTGCAGCCGGTGGAGAATTATTTCATAATTATTTAATCAGGAATAGATTAGAATATAATATGAAAAGGTCTTTACATTTATTACCATATTCGGGGAATGATGATGAAGATGATGATGGTTACGAATTGATGGACATACGTATTACTTGGTTTAATAATAAACTAAATGATAAAGATTGTGAAATTAACAATATTATTGAACATCCTTCTCTTATTAAACATAAAAATAATTGTTGTATTATGTAGATAAATAAATTTTATAAACTTTTTTTATTTTGATATCAAAAAAAATGAAAATTAATAATTAATTATTTATTATTAAATTATATATATAATGACATTTAGTGGAATATTAAGATTTAATGAAAAAGGATATTCACAAATTATCTACAGTCATGATAATTCAGTCCGTTATAGAATAATAAAAAATCCTTCAAAATGGATACAAATCTATTATTTAACATTTGTTGATAATACGAATCAAATTAATGTTAAATTATATCCTTGGGATTCAAAAATTAAAGGCTTAGATTTTTAATATATTATAAAATATCAATATATTTAAGATTATTATATACTTAAGTAAAAATAATAAAGAAAAGTATTTAGTTTACAAAAACAATGTCAATGTAAGGGACTTCGTTGTCAGGAGGACAGTTGGGTGATGTTCCGTACTTGTATGTTTTGTCCTTGAATGTCTGGTTTTCCTTGACGTTTCGCGTAACTACAATCATGTCGTTCGCCAAAAAAGCAACATCGCTAATGTAATCAGTAAGGTTGTCTGATAGTGTTTGTTTTTGGATGACCTTTGTCTCAAAGTTGAAAGTGTAAAAGCTAATATGTGTGTTGAAGCAAATGCTATCGCTCGTTGGATTCCAGTTGACTGTCTTGACATATGTTGAGTCGTTGTCAATGTTAATCTTTCCCATCGAAATCGTCTCACCGCGCAGAAAGTTGCTAAAGCACAAGATAGTTGAATTCACGCGTTCTTCGTTTACAATCTTGCTTGCCCGAATGATAACCTTGCTGTCGTCAGGACTCCACGAAATGTTGTCTTCGTACTGACATACATCATCTAGCTCTTTGAACTGTGCGCTGTTAACCTGTTCGCCAGTGACAATGTTGTAAACCATAAAGACTGAACCAGTTGTTGTCTGCATTACGAGGGCAATGTGTGTGTTGTTGTTTGAGAATGCCATCTGCTTCACTGTAAGTGCATCAATCTCAATGAGCTTACGTACACTGCCAGTAAACGTGTTGTGAATCGTCAGTTGCGTCTTGCCGTTCTTTGTCAGTTTTCGCTGTGTTCCGTCGTAATCAATCATGTGACCGTTGTAAACGAGAGCAAACATCTCACTTGTCTTGTTGAATGAAAACTTGTTGTACATCGGAATAGTAATCTGCGGTGAAACACGGCTGTTCATCAATGTGTACTTGATAGTGTTGAAGTAGCCCTTTGCGTAACTGCTGTTTGCAGGAAGAATGCCCTGCTTAGCACACATAGTCGAAACGATGATTGTGTCGTTGTCGCGTGAGAAAAGAGTCAAACCGTCTTGCGAAATGTTAAATGAATCTTGGTCGTATGTCAGACCTCCGAACTTGAACTCCAACAACAGCATGTTATCGCGCGGGTTGAAAAACTGAATCTTTGTGTCCTTAATGTAGACAACAAGTGTCTTACAATCGTCAGCGGTAAATTCCTTCTTGGTTTTCTTTTCGTAGGCCTTCACAACATCGTCCTTGAAATGGAAGTTGTCCAATGAAACGGTGCCAACAAACTTGCGCTTCCAGCTGGAAACACTCTTGACAACCTTTGCAGACCGAGGGATAGTAATAATCTCGTAATTGTTCATATTGCTAATTTGATATACTTTTAATTAATATATATCGGATATAATTTCAATTTTTTTATTCTATTATTATTTATCTACATTTGTTTTATAAAAATTTGAAATTTTAATTATGTTGTATTATCTATAAGTATTAGACAAAAAGTATACAATTTGCAGAAAAGAAAATGTCCGAATATACTATTCCCGTTTATACGTACGCATCGATGGGCGAGAAAGCCCTTTCCTACTGCAAGGAAGTGCCTGTTGAAAATATGGGCTACAACAAGTTGGTCAATGAGCGCGATGAAGTGGCCATTCTGATTTCTCCAGGCTTTGGTTCGGGGTGGTATACCTCGAATGGAGGCCGGTATCCCAACAAGGAAATGGAGAAGCTGATTAAAGACAGCCGTGTCATTCGTTACGCTTTCGATGAGAGTTACCGTGCTAACTTTGAGAGCATTGATAGCTTTTTTGAGAACGAAATTGGTTTGTCTGATCTTTATTTCGGCGGTTTCGATAATGTGGTAGTTGAATTCGTGCCCAAACATATTGCCTTCCGGATTACGGAATATGATGGCGCGGAAGGTATCGAGTACTTCAACCCTGATTTGTTTATGATGCCGTGATTTTTTTTATAAAATTTTGATAAAATAAATATTAATACTTAAATATTTGCTTAATTATTTTAACTATAAATGACTAAAGGAATAATATATTACATACAACCTATCGAATTTATTGATACAAATATATTTAAAATAGGATGTTCTTCGCATCCTGATTTATCAAGATGTAAAAATGGTTATGGAAAAGGAACAAGATATTTATGTATTCAAGAATGTGAAGAACCTTATTTATTAGAGAAAAAAATTAAAATAAAATTTAATGAAAAATTTAAATTATATAAAGGAAAAGAATATTTTGAAGGTAATGAAAAAGATATGTATGATGAATTTATAAAATTGATTGATGAACATAAAAAGAATCATAACAAAAATATAAATGATAATTATAAATTAGAAAAAAAACAAAAACAAAAACAAAAACCAAATGAAAAATGTTTATGTGGCAGTGATGTTAAATTTAAAAAATGTTGTGGGTCTAATACAAAATATTTAATTGATGAAAAATTAGATTTGTGTAATTCATGTGGCGGTAGTGGAATAAGTTATTGGTCTGATGATATATATGGTAGTTGTTTAGAATGTTGTTGTATAAATTGTGGCAAAAAAAATTGTACTTGTATTAAATGTAATAATTGTGATAAAATGATTTTATACGGTGATGCACACAAATGTAAATTATGTATAAAATGTGATAGATTTATAGATTGTGATTATGATTCTGATAATGAATGTAATTGTAATAAATGTATTATTTGTGGTAAATATGCACGGTTAAGAACAAATAAACATTGTGATATGTGTTATGATAAATAGTGATATTTTTTAATAAAATTAGATTAAAAAATATAATTTTATGGACTCAAATTAAATAAAAATATTATGATTTTTAAAACTATGTAATAAACTCTTTAAATTTATAATTTTTCTAATTTCAAAAGATATCCATGTAATTTTAATTATCCCAAAAATTTAATAAATAAATAATTTATGCACCGTTAATAAAATGGCAAATGCATTGATTCTCGCAATGCAGAATATTGTCCACTGGTGGTTCGGTAAAGTTATGTTCCATAGCATAACTACGATGTTGCGCAAAAAATGGACACTTGACAACAAGAACTAATTCAGTGTAATTAAGTGGCCGATTTTGACAAAGTGCTTGGCAAATTTCTGCACGAGTTGCAGACTTGTCAAAAACAGCATATTCCTTACGATTTGCCCAGTATACGTGTTCACCGAGTTCAAGTTGGTGGATAGTTGGCGGTGTCCAAATAGCAGGAATATTTAGTTCTCCTCCTGATGCAAGCGTAATTGCATGCAGAGCAGAGATTCCGTGCGGTAGAGGATTTGGATTAATTGGAGGAGCCTCCCAACCTTCAGTCTGAATGTGCAACAGAAGTGCCCAGTTAATCTCTTGTTCAGTACTCATTTTAATTGAATTTTTACTTTTTATTAAATAATGTGTTAGGTTTACAATAAATATATTTTTTCAATTTTTATTTTTAATAATAATTCAAGCCTATATTTTAATTAACTCAAATCTATAAAAAATAAAGTAAATGAGCCAATTTTTTGTTTTTCATTCTTGCCAAATTTAACTAATCTATCAAAATTATAATTAACAGGCATTTTTAAAATTATATATTTCAATTTACATTTATCGTATTTATCTATTACTTCTTTTATAAAGAGGTCAACTCTTTTTTCTCCTAAATATAAATCTATTTGTTCATTTTCCTTATAATCTTCACCGCCCCATGGAGGGTCTAAGTATAATATATCAAAACAATAATCATAAATATCTTTTGTTGTATCACCCAAATGTAATTCTATATTATCTTGTTTATATAAACCTGTATTATGTTTCAATATATCAAAGTTTTCTTTATTAATTTCAATAGAAATAACTTTTTTAAAGTTTAATGAAAATAAAATAGTATCGCTTCCTACATTTGCAGTTCCATCTAATATTGTTAAATCTTTTATATTACTTATTTTTGATTTTATAAAATCCATTATTCTAATACCATATTTTCTTTTAGTGTAAGAATATTTACCTTCATCTGTTAATTTAATTTTTTTCATATCAACACCTTCTTTAAAAGGGAATTTGGGTATTTGGTCGTTATTTACTATATTTATAATTTCATTAAATATATTTTTAGATTTCATAATCTTATAGCTATTATTGTTACATTTACCAGATGGTTTTATATAATATTTATTAAGAACTTGATATTCAAAGCTTTTATCACAATTTCTAACATCATAAAATATTATTGGATGTTCTTTACTATTATTAATAGTATCAGGTATATTTGATTCTCCTATTGATTTTACATCAAATAAATAAACTTTATTTTTAAAATAATCCTTAAATCTTTTAGTTATACTATCTAAATCATTTTTTGATTCTGCGCCGATAAAAAAACTTAAATAATTAAATGAACCTCCAGATTGATTTTTTAATAATTGTAAATATTTACTCTTATATTTTATATATTTTTCATAATAGTTATTATTCATATATAAATAAATAATAAATTTTTTTTATTTATTTTTATCAATAATACTTTCAATGTGTGAATATGATAATTTAATAGTATTATTGTTTCCACAACAATAGATAATTATATTTGCTACTGTATCAATTATATAATCATGTATTGGTAGACAGTGTACAATTTGTTTAAAAGCAATGATATATGGATTACTATCGTCCATTTTAATTAGATAATTTTAATTAGTACTTAGTTGTATAATTTTCATTTTTTTATTATTTAAAATATACAATATATATTTAATTATAATGAATAATCATTCTGCAGTAGATATAACTTGCGGACTGTGTATTGGTACATTTGGAACATTATATATATTAGATTGTCATCCTCCTATCAATTTAGAAAAGGTGCTTATAGGAAGTTTTATATTTTCTTCTATGACTTCAGTAGTTCGACCTCCAACAAATTTTTCAGAAGGTATGGTAACTGGTATTTTATCTACAACAACAATTGCATTATTACACTTTTTTACTAAATTAAAAAATTGAATATTTTAATATATTGTATACAGTATAATGTTAAATTTTTATTATATTTTCCAGAATGAGTCTCACGTCTTTTTCGGCTTTTTTCTCGGCGTGTTTCGCGTTGGTGTTTTCCGGCAACGAACCTTCAGAAAACGATGAACACTACAAACAAGAATTGCGCGAGTTTTTGGACTTTGTACGCGATCACACTGTCGCCGAGATCGAGTACGAAAAATTCGTTTTCGAATCTCGCTATTTTCGGCGAGGGACAAAATTCGATCAGATGTTTGAAAACTTTTTGACATTTTTTGATTTTGCATTGAAAAACATTCACTTTGTCAATTCACAAACATTCTATCAAGGAATTTCGACACAAATGAAAAAGTTTGTTAAGACGTACAATTCTCTTGAAAACTTCAAATACGGAGGTTATGGATATTATTGCACTTGCTGTTGCAATAGTATTTCATTTAAGGGGGTAACGTATGATATTGAGTTGCAACAAAATCAATTACCATACCATTTGTATCATTACTATTATGATGATAATGGTAATCCAATTGTTGACACTAACGAAAATGATTTGAAGCAACAAAATGCTTTTTGCCGTAAACGTAAAACCACTGGTAAACGTAAGGATTTTGAAAAACACGTCTATAATAAGGGACTAAATCTGAAGAAACGTGAACGGACAGTTCGGAAACTTGGCAAAAACAAGAAAGACCGTGATTATTGTCTTTAAAATTTTTTTATAAAAAAATTATTGAGTAATTATTTTAATCTTTCTGATAATTTCTTGAATATGCCAGTTAAAACATTGTGAAAAACTGACAGCAAATCCTTGCATACCATCAGTATTACTCATAATAGTTTCAGCCATATTGGAAAGCTTAAGAAAATTTTCCAAATCATATTCATTATTAATTTGAAAATGTGTCGTTGAATAATCTTTCAAAAGTTGAATTTCATCTGGTGTTTTATATTGTGAATATATTTCTTCAAAATATGAATTATTGACAAATTTGCTATAACTTTCAATATGCGTATTTACTTCTTCGATAAGTTCAGCATGATTATTATTTTCATTTAAATTAATAGCATTATCCATTTTTATTATAATATTTTAATACTAGTATAAAGTTATTTCAATTTTTATAAAAAGTTGATTTTTTTTCATTTTACTTTATTATATTTATAAAATGGATAAATTAAAACTACGATATATATCAGATATTCATTTGGAATTTATTAAGCCAAATGAAATTATAAATTTTCTAAATAATATAACTCAATCAGATAAAGATGAAGTATGTATACTTGCAGGCGACATAGGTAATCCTTATAGTCAGAATTATAAAATTTTTATAGACCATATTTCTAAAACTTTTCAAAAAACATTTATTATTGCAGGTAATCACGAATTTTATAATAATAAAAAAACAATAGAAGAGACATATGAATTTTTAACAGAATATTTTAAACAATATGATAATATAACTTTTTTAAACAATTCGTTTGAAATTTATAAAGGTTATACTTTTATCGGAACAACTTTATGGTCAAAAGTAACAAATCCGGCATATGAAATTAATGATGTTCATTCAATCACAAATTTAAATTATATTAAATATAATCAACTTAATGCAATTTCTAGAGCATATTTAGATGAACAAATAAAATTACATGATAATGTTATTATGATAACACATCATATGCCGTCTAGTAGTTTAATTGATGCAAAATATAAACAATATGGAATGAATCATTATAATCAATGGTTTTATTGTGATATGGATAAATTTATTGAAGAAAATAAGGATAAATTAAAATGCTGGATTTATGGTCATACCCATACACCAAATTTTAAAATGATACACGAAATACCTTTTATGTGTAATTCAATTGGTTATCCTAATGAAAATAACAAAAACGACTTTAATAAAATATTTTATTTATAAAATAAAAAAATTGATTTATTTAATTATCTGAATGCACATGACAAATATAAAAAATATTATTAAAATGAATTCGAACATGGATACTTTTGCTGATCTTTATTGCCCTGATTTTGTTCTTCAACGCAAGGCACCAACGCATACTATGCGTCGTCACAATCGTGCTACTCCTACTGAATATTTTGTGAATGTGTCGCGCCCCAAGTGTGACGATGGTATTCCTGTTACCGAGATGGATGAGTATTTTTCTGACAAAGACGTTTTTGTTCCGCAAGGTTACAGTGACTACAAGATTATGATTCCCCTTGGTAAGAAGGAGATGTATGACCACTTTATCTTCTATATTGAGGAACTTTGCAGTTCGAAGACTATTACGTTTGACAAGAGTTCGAATATGACCAAGACTGCTTACAAGGTTCCGATCATTGGATACATGAAGAACGAGTGCGACCGTCAACCTTATCATTCTTCTTACAATTTTATGAATTACCCCAATCCTCACAAGGATAAGTTTCTTATGATTCGTGGGAAGATGTATTCTCTCGACAAGTATTATCGCGAGGTTGGATTGGAGTTCACTGAGGTGAATATCCCTGAGAATTATTTCTCTGACTTTCGCCTTGATGCTGGAGAGCACTCTTATTTGGCACAGAAGACTTCGTGTTCTAAGGACACTCTTACTTTTACGTTTCACCACGATGTGAAGATTTCCAGTCTTCATATTAGGCCCGAGAAGATGACTTTTAAGAATGTTCACGGCGATAGTACTCATTCACGATATGACCGTCTCAACACCAGTCTTATGCGCAAGCAGAAGTATTGTATCAAGGTTCTCGAGAACGAGCCTGGATTTATTTCCAAGTTTGAGTTGCAATATCGGTCTGAGCTGACAAACGGTCAGTGGGTGAAGCACGGTATTTACAATGGCAATGTCGGCATTGCTGATTCTGCAAAGATTTCGTTTGATGAGATTCAGGTGAAGGAGATTCGCATTGTCCCACTTTCTTTTCACAAGTCTTTTGATAACATTCAGATTAAGTTTATTGGAAAGGGTGATATGAAGCTTAAGTCTGAAGAGATTTTTGTGACATACGAGGTATCAATGCCTCGGGATGGTAAGTATCTTAAGTATTCTTCCAAGGTTGCAGAGAAGCACAGCTTCAATCGTTTTGATGATGACTATTATTCTTTTAAGATTGGACGCAAGAAGCGTGATATGCAAGATATGATTAAGGATGCTATCAATATGAAGTATTATTCATAGATTTTTTTATAAAAATTTGATTATTTTACTTAAATTAAATTAATTTATAAAAAATGTCAGATATATGTATTACACGTCATCATAATAATATTATAAAAGAAAAATATTATCACAAAAATAATATTAAATCAGGACCTTATAAATTATATTATCCAACTGGTATATTAAGATTAGAATGTATATATCAAAATAATAACGTCGAAGGGGAGTTTCGTTATTATTTTGAAAATGGTAATATAAGACGCATATGTAATTATCTCGATGATAAATTACAAGGTAAATCTACATTTTTTTGGTTTAATGGAAAAGTTAGTGAAATATGTACTTACGATAAAGGACTGATAGATGGAGAATTTATTTCTTATCATCAAAATGGAAATATAAATATCCATTGTTATTATAATCATGATAAAAAAAATGGTAAATATGAAGAATATTCTGAAAATGGAGAGTTAATAATTGATAGATTTTATAGCAATGATGAAATTATTATTCTTTAATAAAAAATTATGAAGATACGATGCCAATTGCATATAGAAAATGGTCGAAAAATCGCGTTCCATTATTAAGTTCATTGTGAACAATGTTTTGTAATTCACTGCGAATTTGATGATTTTCAATAAATGCTGACAGATTATTATAAAATTGTTTTTCACACTCAGTGTAATGATTTCGAGTGCTACTATTGCAAATTAGCTTTCCATAAGTTTCAGAACACTTAAATGCTGCATTACTCGCATTACTAATCATATCTTTGTATAATACATCATTTAGAGTGTCATTTAATTCGGATAAAGCGAATCCAATTGATTCCCAATAAATTTGCACTGAATGCTTAAGTTCGTAATATTCCATTTGAATTTTTTATACTTATTATAATTTACATATAATTAGACTATTTACTTTTTCAATTTTTTTATTATAAATAAAAATTGAAATTTTTTAATGATATTATTTATATAATAATAAATTACAGATTTTTAATGGAAGAAAAATTGATTCCTATTGATATTTTTAATAAGCTCTATTTATATGGATTACCATTTGATGTAGACCAAGAATTAAAAACAGAATACTTTAAATTTCTTGCATTAAAAGTTTATACAGAAGATAGAAAAGGAGATATTTTATCCCCTCCGTCTGAAGTTGATGATATTTGGCATAAACATCTACTATATAATTATCATTATATTGATATGTGTTCCCATGTTAATTTTTTAATATTTCATTGGCCAGAACGCGAAAACGATGATATTTTTGATAAAACATTACGTCGTGCCAAATTTTTTGAACTGAGTAAATTATATTTTAATAATCTGCATAAAGATACAGAACAAAAAATATGCGACTATGATAATTATTCAGTGAATGAAGATGAATTATCAAAAAATACTTCTAGTAAAATTTTACTAAAAACACTTACTAATTATACATTTACCATTGATGTAGATTTAGAAAATGATACATTAGATTGTTTAAAAAAACGTATATTCCTTAAAATTCATATTCATCCACTCTTTCAAGGATGTGTCTATCTAGGAAAATATATGCGTGATGATAAAAAAACATTAAAAGATTATAACATTAATAACAGTTCGTTAATCTATTTAAATCTTACTCTAAAAGGTTGTTAAATTAAATCTATAATAATATTTTCGAGTGTTGAAGAACAAAATTTATATTGACAATTAAAATTATTACATATTTCGTCAAGTTTATTTATAAATTTTTCATAATTCTCATTATGTGTTTTTTTATTATAATTATATTTTTCGGCAATTTGAAGTAAATCTTCTGGATAACAATTACAATTACTAATTAAATAATTAATTATATCATCATAACAATAATCATCAATAATAGTATTACAGCCATTTTGATATTTTTCTAATCCAAAAAAACTATATACTTCCTCTTCAAATTTAATATAAAATGTCAATGTTGGATATTTGATAGATACTTTTTTAACCCATTTCATTGGTGGCGACCAAGCTGTAGAAAAAGTATATCTTCCTCTATTTTGTTCAAATTCATTTACTAAACTAAATTCAGTATCACCTGCATCCCATTTACAACCCCAATTTGTATTTCGCCACTCATACCAATCACAGTCATTTGGTTCTGGTACAGAATTATTAAATGATAATGCTACATTTTCTTTTTTATTATCATTATAAAATTGTTCTATCATATCACTATCACCTACAATAGTAAGAACATTATATACATAATTAGGCATTTTTATTATATAATTTATAATAAAATAATATAATATCAATATTTTTTATAAAAAAATTAAACCTCAGAAACTCCCAAAATGTATAGAAGTTCTGTTAGTTTATCAATATCATTGCGCCAAATAACTTTATTTGATTCAATATGCAAATCATTAATAATACTATGCATAGTATTGATACGCATTACTAGTTCATCATGCAATGATACATTAGAATACAGACGTTTGTAATTTGCCAACTTCTCGTTATAATCGACACGTTGACGCTTGTTTGATGGTTCGATGCAATATTCCATTTCACTGTTTTATACTAAATATATTATAATTAAGCATTTATAGATAAATAAAATTTTCAATTTTTTAGCCAATAAATGTAATTGGTTTTACTGTATCAATAATTGGCTCAGTTTTACTAATATATACATCCAAAGTCATAAAATCACGAGAATCGATTACAGTATCTGAACGATATTTTATAGAAACATTTTCTATATATTTTCCTTTTTCTTGTAAAGCTATTTTATACTGATATTCGCGTTCTTGAACGCGTTCGTTTGCTTTTTCGAATTCGTCATTTTCTAAATAGAATAAACTCATTTCGTTAATACGTGGAAATTTTTTATCAATTTCATCAAGTTCAGATAAATTTTTAAGAATTTGAGACCGTGCTTCATCTACAGAAAATGCTATACATGAAATTTGTGACGGCTTATTATTAATTGTAAATGTCCATTTATAGCAATGAACAATGTTTAAAATATTTTCAACAGATTGATTAATGCCCATTTTTATATACTTAATTTAAATAAAAACTACTATAGACTAATATATTTTTCAATTTTATTTTTAATTAAAAAATAAAATTAAATTAATACACCATTATTATAAATATAAATAAACTTTAATTTTCCATTTTCATAATATTGTTTATAAATACCATTTTTTTCTCCATTATTATAAAAACAAGAAATGGCTATATTTCCATTTTCATGAAAACTTTCGTATTTACCTTCTATTTGATTATTAACATAATTATATTTTCTACATATTTTGTAATCTTTATAATAAAATAAACATTCACCTTCACGATTATTATTATGATAATTTCCAATTTCTATTCCATTTGCTAAATATAATACATATTTACCATATTTTATTCCATTAATATAATTATAAATAATCCATATTTTACCATTCATATCATATAATTTATATTCACCTTCTATTTTCCCATTAAGTTTAAAATAGGATTCTCTTATTTTTGTTTTATCATCATTATAATATGTGTTAATAACACAATTATCCAATATATATATTTAAATTAAACGAGATTAAATTTTAAATTAATTTTTTAAGTTTTAAGTATTTTTGTTTGTATTTCAAGTATTTATATTTATAACCACCAAGTGATACTTCTTCTAATTCATTTAATTCTTCTTTTTGTTCATCAATTTTATAACATAATAATCCATCTGTAAAGAAGATAAATATTTCTTTAATAAAAATATTCTCTTTTATAATATCTTGATTATTTACAATGAATTCATTAATTATTGTTTCACATGATTTAATTTCTGATTGAGCTTCAAAATCAATTTCATTGTATTTATTAATTAAATCAAATATTATATTTCTGTTTATTTCATCTAAGTTATAGTATTTCTTGTATATATCAATAAATATTGGTAATTTATTATAACTTGAATTGTTTATTCTTACATTTTCTATAACAAAATTAAAAAGTTTATAAATTAATTCATAATTATGTTTGTCATATAATAGAACTAAATAATCATTTAGTGTCATATTATTCTTTGGATAAAATATTAAGACTAATAATTTTGCAATAACAGAACAAATATTTTTGTTTGAAGTGTTTCCATATAATTGAACACCTAAATTGTCATAAACTTTAGTATTTGCAAAATCTTCGGGTTTTGAATTATATAAATATGATAATAATTTTATACCTTCAACTGCTGGTAAAATATTGATGTTATTAATAGTATTTTTGCTAACATTAAATAATATAATATGATAATTAAATGGAAGAGAATTATTTTCAAATAAATCAATACCATTTCTAATATGTATTATTTCTGGTAATTGAATATCTGTATATGTATTATATGGTTTTTGTGTTAAATATTCAGAAAAGTTTAATACTTGTTGTTTAATATCATATTTCTTATATGGAAATTCATATTTACTTATTATTTGTAATGCATTTTCAATATTAATTTGTTGTTGCTGTTGTTGCTGTTGTTGTTGTTGCTGTTGCTGTTGTTGTTGTTGTGCTTCTGATGTATTTAATGTTGTATCAACATTTGATTTTGGTTTTAAATTATTATATAAAACACGATATTGATCTGCAAATAAACGTTCTAAACTTATTAATTCTAAATCTGAATATTTTTTCTTAGACTCAATGATTTGTTGCATTTGTTCGTCATCCAAATTATATTCTGTACGTAATTCATCAATATTTGGATATTTAAATGAGTTTGATATTTGATATAATTTATCATAACTTATGCTTGTTGATTTATCTATTTTTAATTTTCTTCCTAATGCTCTAATATTTTGTAAGTTCATTAAAGTTTGTTGTGAATTAATTGTCATTGTTTCTTGTTCGATAAACCATTTTAATAAATGTTCATTTGTTAAAACAGGTTCATCAGTTATTGTCATTTTAACTTTATCATTTAATACAAATATAATATTATGGCGTGTTTCTATATTATCACTATTAGCTAATTTTCTCATTCTAAATATACCTTGACCAACATCACGTTTTCTGCTGTTTTTACCTAATAAGCATACACCATAAACACCTAATCTGATTTTAGCATCAATACCAGTAATATGTTGATGGTCATAATAAAAGAAGTTATTATCATTTTCACTTCTATCCCAATTTGAAACTATTCCATTTTCAATTGATTGAGGGACATGAAACTCATTCCAATAAATAAATTTGTTTAATGGTACTTTATTGCGCATAAAATTATCTTTAACTATACCATAAACGTGTATTGGCAATAATCCATTCAAGACACCACCAATATCAATTAATACATATGAATTTCTTAATTTATCACCTAAGTTTGCATAAATATTATTTAAATAAACATCAGGTGTATCATCAGGTAATATTATATTTGTAGATTGGTTAACTGCTAAAGTAAATTTACTTGTTGTTTCTTCTGTTTCAGGTAATACTTCCATTGTAACTGATGAATCTAAATCATAAAATTTAGGTATACTTGGTGTTCCTGTAAAACCTGATTTTTTCTTAATATTATGGTTTAATACTAAATCTAAACCAGCAATATTATATTGGTCAACATTAATATCAATATCTTTATAGCATACTTGTTTCAAAAATAATTCTAAGAAATATGAATTTTTGAATATTTTAACTGCATCATTATTGCTAAAGTTTTTAAATATTTTCAAATCTTCTATATGCATTGATAAATTTGATTTTGCATATTCACGATATAATTTGCTTTTATTTATATGAGCTTTTGGTATGGATGCTAATTTATCATATAAGTCTAAAATAATATCAATCATAATATTCATTCTATTTGTGTTAATTATATTATCTTGTTTCAAATATGATATTATTGTTAATACTAATGTTAATAATGGATTTGTAAATTGTGATTTTATACTTGGTACATCATTGTGTATATATGGTACTATTATATTTTTTTCTGTATTTGCAAGACCATATTTTTGTTTATTTATTATTCTAAACATTGATTTGAAATTTTCATTTAATAAATTATAAATAGAATATTGTACATTTATGCTGAATAATGGATTTTTCAATAATAGGTATTTATCATTTAGTGTCATATCTCTTAATTCGTTGACTGATTTAATTTTATTAAATACTAAAATATTGTCAATTAATAATGTTTTAAGAAAATTAATTAAGGGTTCAGATTCAATACCATCATTTATAATATGAAAATGTGGATATTCTGAAATAACAGAAGAATATTCATTAAATTTTCTTATAATTCTATCTGTTCTTTCTTCTTGTATAAATATTTGTCTTAATGTATTATATAATGGTTGAAAATAAGTATTAAAATTACGTAATTTGTCTTGTTCTCCAATTGGATAATTAAGTTCAGATACCAATGGATTTAATATTGTATCTACTTCATCAAATAAGTAATAATGTTTATTAGAGTTTTGTAAAATAGTATTGTAATCATTCAAGAATCCACATTTTAATGATGTATCACTTAATACATAAATATTCATTTTATTTGTCTTATTAATATTCTTTAATGAATCAGTATATTCGCGTTTTTCATATCTGTCTTCTGATATCATAATAACATTAATTGGATAATTTAATGATAATAATCTTAATAATTCATTATATGATTGAGGTACTAATGTTTCAGGTAATACTACGTAAATATTTTCTAAATCATCTGATTGATTGATATGAGATAATACTTGAATTAATCTTAATATTACCATAGGGGTAATCATAGATGTTTTACCACCACCCATAATTAAATTGTGTACTTGGCTTAAATTATTGTTTTCGCCAAATATTTCCTTAGAAAATTTAATATATCTATTTAATTGGAATCCTCCGCCAATTTGTGGTAAAATACAATGTTCTGATAAGTTATCATATATTTTATCAATATATTCTAATTGTATTTCGCGTGCAATATAACCTAAACTAAATTGATAATAAAATTCAATAAAATTTGTTACTAGTAAATTTTGAACTCGTTGTGTTTCTGCTTTTATTTCTGGATTAGGATCATTGCTATATTTATTGATTAGTATATTAAGATACAAATTATATGCAAAATTTCCTATTGTTGTTATTATTCCATTAAATGATATTTGTGTGTTATCTACTAATGCAAATAAAAAGAAATCTCTTAAATTTCTTAAATTTTTATTTTCTTTTGAATAATAGTGCTTATATAATTCATTCCAATTATTAATATCTCTCTCTCTTTCACTTAATGAATATCTTAAACTATCAATTTGAGAATATCTTTGTTTGTAATTTGTTAAACTAAATACCATAGTTGGATTAATTTCTATAGGTTTAATATTTGTTTTAATACCAAATAAATCTAAATTTTTGTCTATTTCAACAATATTATCTAATGATTTATATAAATCATATAATGAATATAAATTAAATATATCATCTTTGTTTCCTGATTCAACAATATTAAGTGTATTTAAAGGTATATTTATTATTTTTGAATGAATATTGTCAAATAAACATACATATTTCTTTTGCTTTTTATCTTTTACCATAAATATATTTGGTATATCTGTTCCCCATCTTTGTATTGTCCAATCCTTATCCAATATTACAGAAAATTCCCCATTTATAATAATACTTACAAGTTCATTATTTTCATTATAATTGTAATCAATATTTGTATCATAGTTTAATAATTGTATTGTTGTAATTCTATCATCAGAAACCCAAATATTAATATCATCGATAGGTGATAATTTTAATAAATTTTTATATATGTTTAATGTATTTAAATTAGTAAATACGTCTTCAACTGATAATAATGTTTCAATTGTATTATTTTTTTGTTTTGTTATTCTAAAATTAATATCGTTTACTTCAAAATAACTTAATGACATTGCCTCAATTTCAATAATATTATTTATTCTATTATTTTGTTGAATTGGTTCGCCTTTGTATACTTTTGTATTCATTTGATTAATAATTCCATTAATAAATCCATTTTCATACAATTGGTTATATATAGGATTCTTTTCTTTATTAGCAACTAATTGTATTTTATATTTTTTCATAAATACATTTAATTGATCATTGTTTTTGATAGTAGGAAACATTTCTTGTTTAAATGGTTTGTTAGAACTTATTAATTTTTCTTTTATTGATTGTAATTTTTCGTTAAGTAATCTAAATCCATCATTATTTATCATTTCATTACGAAATCCATTTACTATGTTCCATTTATAATTATTAATTAAATCATATCTTCTGCTAAATAATGGTAAACATAATGTAATATTTTTATATTCGTTATCATATTTACCAGTATAATATTCAAGAATTTTTGTATTATTTTCATATGTAATACCATTTATTGAAATAGTTTTTATAAATTTACACTTTGTATTTATATCACCCGAATCATATAACTTAGAAAAATAATTATTATATTTTAATTCAATTTCATTATTTCCTAAATTTATTTTTTCATTTTCATTACCATCGTTTCTAAATATTTCATAACCTGATATATATATATTTCTTTTTTCTAAATTTAGATAAACATTATTAATTGTATCACCTAAACCAGTATCATTATTATTTTGTATTTGTGGTTCTTTATTATCTGATTCTTCATCAAATTCATCGTCTGATTCATAATCAATTTCTTCATCAGAATCATCATCTTCTTCTTCAGTTGGTTTTTTAATCTGAGTATCAATTTCTCCAATTTTTTTTACTTCTGATATATTATTTCTTTCTTTAAGTTTTTCAAAATATATAACTGATTCTCCTCCAAATTTTATTTTATTATCTTTAATAAGAACTTCTGATTTATATGTTTTTTCATTTACTAATTCAACATAATATAAGGCATAATTATATATCATATTTTCAAATAAAATATCAATTGCACCTTTTGAATAATTTTTCTTATTACAATATTGACGTATAACTATATGATTTGTATATTGTATACTACTATTATAGATAGGTATTGGACAATATTTATATTCTGGTTTAGATCCAATATTATCATAATTAAAATATCTATAATAATCAATCATAATAATATTTGTATCAAATTTTTCAAATTCAGCACTATCATTCAAATAGGTTGATTTTGTTACATTATGAGGTAAAACACATTTTTCATTTAATACAAATTTATTTGACTCTTGTTTATATAATTTTTTTTTTGGCGATTCCATTACGGTATCTAATTGAAATCGTTGTCTATTGATTTTTGTTAATTTATTATTAATATATAATTCTGTACTATCAATTACTTGTGGTATTTTACTTATTTCTTCTTCCGCTGGTTTTGGTTTAACAGATGTTTCTTCTACAACTTGATCACTTGATGTTGGATTTTTAAAAATTTCTAATATTTCACTTGTTGAAATATCTATTTTTTTTATTTTTTCTAAAACTGTTTCTACTACTTTTTCACTTGGTATATCTTCACGCTTAATATCAATACCAAATGTTATTTCACTTCCACGAAAAGATACTTTTTCATATGCCTCTTCTAATGCATCCATAAAAAAATCATCATTGTAATATAAATTAAATAAACTATATGCAGTTGAAATATATCCTTCTAATTCCCTATATTTTTCTTCAGTTAAATATTTGTCAATAGTTGCACGAATTTTGACAGTATCTATACTTTTTATAATATCTAATTTTTCTTTTATTAATATTATTTTTTCTTGTGTACTATCAACAGCCAAAAATGTTAGATATTTAATTGTTTTTTTATATTCTAACTTCCTCTCATTTGGTACAGATAAAATATTTTTAATAAATTTTCTAACAATATTTAAAGAATCAATATATTTTGTAATATTTACACCATTATATAATTTATCAATAATTTCCTTTTCTTTTTGTATAAATTTAATGAGATCATAAAAACTTGTATTTTTTAAACTAGGTGATTCTTTCATTTTAAAATATTTAAGTTCCGGCATTACTTTGGTTTTTTCTGATTTCTTTTTATCTGTTTTTTCTTTATCTGTTTTTTCTTTACCACCTCCTACTAAAGGTTTTACTTCTTCTATTTCTGCTGTATTAATAGCATAATAATATGATAATTTTTTATCTGTTTTTTTTAAAAGTTCTACAATAGAATTATATAATATTTTGTATTCTTGTGTATTTTTGGTATAGTTATTTAATTTTATTTTTAATAAACTTACAAATATTATTGAATTAATTAAACAAATTTGTTGATAAGTTATAATATGATCTTTTGAATCTTTATATTTTTCAAACATAATATCAATAGTTTCTGATTTATAAATTTCATCAATATTTATTTCAGTAATAATTTGATTTATTTGTGTTTTAATTGTTTTATTAATATTATAAAAATATGATACAAAATATATTATTTTAAATAAATTATATTTATTGAATACTATTTTCTTAGTAATAATATTATCTAAAAATTCTGTAATTTTTGATAAATTGTTTTTTATTAACAAATTAATATAAATATCATCTGTATAAAGATTAGTGTAAGATTCTTCATTAAATACTATTGGAGCATTTTCTGATAGATCTGTTATTTTATACCCATAGTTTATATATGGATTTAATACAATATTATCAAGATATGAAATATCATTATTATCAATAAATTTTATTAAACTTGTAATTACATTATTACCAAATACTTCTTTGTTATAAATTAAATTATTATTTTTATCAGCTCTATCAATTATTAAATTATCAGTAAATAAATTATCACGATAATTACTTACAAAGGAATATGATCTATATCCGATTATTTTATCATCTGCTTTATCATTGTCTTCATCGCCGACTATTATACTACAAGTTTTAAAAAAATATTTATCTGTCTCTTTATCTAGAGCCATTTTTGTTTTTAATTCTTTAATATTTGTATAATTAATAAAAATTTCTGAAAAAGGTAATGTATATAAAATATAATTTCTATAACCATTTTTTGATTTTGTATTATAAAAAAATATATATTCAGTAGTTCTCATTGAATATAAATATTGTAATATTATTGCATATAATAATTCTTTTTTACCATATATGGTTTTTGGAATTGCTTTTTTGTAAAATTTATTTCTTTGATTTCTTATTAATATGTTATTAGGTAAAAGAAATTGGTTATTATAATGAATCATATCGATATCTGTTTTTGTTAAAGTTTTCTTTTTTAATTCTTTTATCTTATTGTAATTTAGAAAATTATTAACACTTTTAATTTCTGTATTTTTTTCGACAGGTTCCTTAGTTTTACCTTCAATATCTGGTTCTAAATTAATTATATTTTTTGTTAAAAAGTTTAATTTTTGAAAAACTGTTTTTTTTCTTGATTTAAGACCATCAGGACTTGCATTATCAATTTCATTTGTTATTGTTAATAATAATGTTTCAAATTCTTTTTCAGTATTAAACCAAATAATAATATTTGATAATTGAGATTGAATATATGAAATGGTATTTACTAAATCTGAATGAATTATATCAACATTTTGCATGTTATAAATAAATGTTTTATGTATACCTTCTAATGTTTCTCCAGAAGCATCTGTAAATATATTATCCAATAATCTAGTTTCTGATTTTCTATAAATATCAATGTAATTATTGATTATTAAAAAAAATGCATATTTAAATATATGTACTAATGCATTTTCTCTAATAATATCTTTTTGTCCTTTATGTGCAATATCTTTTTGTTTTTTATAATTTATATTTATTGATAAAACATATAACCATTTACTATAAACACGAAATAAATCTAACATATTATCAAAAAAATTTGCATTAAAATTTAAAAAATGATCTTTTACTTCTTCTCTTTTTTGTTTTGTTGATTCTATTTCTTTATTTAAAATTTTTATTTTTACATTTAAATGTTTTAGATATGTTAATGGCATATGTAATAATTGTAATTCTAATAATTTATGATATTCCTTATTTATATCAGAATTATTTACAGTATCAAGTAAATTATTATTATTATTACATTTTTCAATAAACTCAAGAAATGTAACTAATTGGACATTATTAGTTATTATATCTTCTTCAGTAAGACTATAATCCCATTCTGAGTTTTTATTTAAATCTTCTACTATGCTTTTATGAACTGGCATCGGTCTTGAAAAAACACTATTGAATAATTTTTTTGATCCAATTGGTAAATTTTGACTATTAATATCATAATTAACTTGTGAATAATATTTTTCTTTTGAATAATATTTTTTAATTTTATCTAAAATTTCATCATTATTTAATTCTACTAAATCATTATTTTTATATTTATTTAGTAGATTTTGTATATCTTCCCCTGAATGAATATTTAAAGTACTCATTATATTAATATAATTATATTATATAAATATTTCGCTTTTTATTTTTAATAAAGTATATTAAATCAATAAATATTTATTATTTCTTTTTCTCATCTAAATTTTTCATATATTCCATTGCACAGCCAATTGTACAACTTATATTACTATTAATTATATCTTTTTTTACTAATAATTTTCTTTTACAATTTATACATTCTCCTTCTGTATAACCAAATATATAATTATATATTGCAGATAACATAATTTATATAGTATTATATTATAATTTATTAAATAAATCAATAAATATTTGTGGTATTTTAATTTCTTTTAATTGTTCAAATAATGGCCCGTCATTAATTTTTTGTGCATTATATAACATTTCAATATCACTATTATTCAATAAATCCATATTAGGTAATAATTTTTTAATTATGTAATATTCTGTTGGATAAGTAATATTATTTTTTGTATTTTCGATTGAAAAATTATCTTTTTCCATTATCTTTTCTATGTTTACACAATCTTCATATATTCTTAATAATTTATCATTTTGTTTACATTTATAATCTAATATTATAGTTGTATAAATATTGGCCCATTTATAAGCCATATCATTACTTTGATCACAAAGTTTTTTTATTATTATAAATCTTTCATATTCACTATCTTCGACATTTTCATATTTTACATATGAATCACTAAATTTATCCATTATTATTTTAATATTAATTTAATTAAAAATTAATAATATCAACTTTTTATTTATAAAAAAATGATTCAATAATATTACGTATATTATTGATAAAATGATTTTCACTCATTGTAGAATTAATAAATTTATTTTCAATAAGATAGTTATAAATAGTGATTTTATCTTTTTTACTAATATTATTATAAAATGTATCGACTTCCGAATCATCTGTATAGTAACAATACGAGGGTAGTTTTTTACCCACTATGATATCGAGACAAAGATTTACAAACATATAGTGTGACATTTTTATATATAATTTTATAATTATTATAAATAAAATTTTCAATTTTTATGCTATTATAGAATTATTTTTATTTATGGATTAAAAATAAATAGCAATAAAATTATTGTAAACCGAAAAAAATTTTTTAATATATAATTATTTTTTATATTAAATAAAAAAAAATGAAATATATAATGATTTATATACAAAATTAATATAATTATACTTTAAAATGGGTGCATTTTCTACAAAAAACAAAATAAATACTATTGATACGAATGTCGAAGATTGTGCAATTTGTTTAGGAGAAGTAAAAAAATCAGATAAAAATACAATTATTTTAGAGTGTAAGCATTCCTATCATAAACAATGTATTGATTTATGGTTAGTTAATAAGCAAGTGTGTCCTTTATGTTTACAGACTGTTACTAATTATAATTCAGAAAAAGTAGAATTGGAAATAAATGATAAAAAACCTTATAAAATAGAAAAACGAGTTTTACTTAATATACTATCATTATTGTTTGTATTCTTAATGAGTGTTTGTATTATTAATATTATACTTGTAAATATTACATCATCATTTATAAATGATAATTATATTGAAACAAATAATATATCTGAATGCATAAATATAATTGAAATACCAAATTATAATAATAGTCCTAATATTAAAGTTATTCCAGACAATATTGTGCACGCATTTTGTATTATAAGTTTATTCTTAACTATATGTATATCTAAATCTAATATAACTTGGTTATTCTTTTTTGTTACATATTTTTTTGATGCATTGTCTATATGTATTCTTATCTATCGATATGTTATATTTCGCAAGTATTTAGATAATATGTCGAACATTCTTTTTTGTGAAAATGATATGTATAATAGAATTTTGATACATAAAGTATTTTTTCTTGTTAATATACCTCTCACATTAGTTTTGTCAATTATCTATAATTTTTTTGTTACTATCGAATATTTCAGTGAACAACAAAAATATTTAAAACGTATTGAAATAGTTTAATTTTATTTTTTTATAAATCGGTTAAAGAAATCAATATATTTTCATTTAATATGTATCGTACTTTATTTTCAAAGTTCAAAAAAATTATTCCAAAAATTTCGGAAACTGAATTAATAGCTTTACGTAGTGGTGGAACTTTTGTTGATATGGATATTTTTTCAGGAAAAGTATCTCCTTCTAAATATATTGTTTCATTAGACTATCCTAAAGACAAAATTAATAAATTTAATGAACTCAAGAATAATGCAGAAACTCTTATGAATAAATATGGCCAGTCAAATATATATCCTACAAATTATATTAATAGTGTAATGTCTGATTTGGGTAATTATGGCTTTTTAGGAATGATTATTGATGAAAAATATAATGGTAATCGTCTACCTATTAAATTTCAATCAAGCTTATTATCATATTTTTCTTCATATAATCCTTCTTTAGCTGTTGCTTGTATGGTTCCTAATTCACTTGGTCCTGGAGAATTATTACAACATTATGGCACAGAATCACAAAAAGATAAATATTTACCTAAATTGGCAACTGGTGAAATGATACCTTGTTTTGGATTAACTGGACCAAATAATGGAAGCGATGCAACTGGTCAAATTGATAAAGGATATGTTAAAACTTCAGATAATAAAATATATATTGAAATAGAATTAAATAAAAGATATATAACACTTGCTCCTGTTGCCAATTTAATTGGTATTGCGTTTGAATTAAAAGATCCAGACCATTTATTAAAAAAAGGTAAAGAAGGTATTACTTTAGCATTAGTTGAAAAAGGTCTTCCAGGATTATTACAAGAAACATATCATAATCCAAATGATGCTGGATTTCCAAATGGAACATTAAAAGGAACTATTAAAATAGAATTAGATTCAATTATTGGTGGCGAAGAAAATGCAGGCAATGGATGGAAAATGTTAATGGAATGTTTATCTGTTGGACGTGGTGTTAGTCTTCCATCAAGTGCAAACGGTACATCCAAGTTATGTACATATGGTATTTTAAATTATATTAAACATCGTCAACAATTTAAAATGAATATTGGAAATATGGAAGGCGTACGTGAAAAATTTATTGAAATGTTTACTAATACATGGATTATAAATGCATCAGTTGAATATACAAATTATATTTTGGATAGTAAAAAAACTCCAAGTGTAATTACAGCATTAATGAAATATCAAACTACAGAAAGAGCAAGAAAAGTATTATTAAATGGTATGGATATTTATGCAGGTTCAGCTATTTGTAAAGGAAGTAATAATTTTTTTACTAAATTTTATAATTCTAGTCCAATTGGTATTACAGTTGAAGGTTCAAATATTTTAACACGTAGTTTAATAACTTTTGGTCAAGGTATAAATAAAAGCCATCCATATATTTATCATTTATTTAACTCTTTACAAACAAATGATTTGATTTCATTTAAAAAATCATTCAACAAAATGATGTTATTTGTTACTAATAATTATTTTAGTTCACTAAATAATATTAATAAAACAAGACTAGAATTATTAACAATGCGTTTTAGTAATTTGTCTAATTTTGTAGCTTTATTAGGAGGCAGAATTAAATCCAATCAAATTATTTCAGGAAATATGTCAGATATTTTATCAAATATATATATGTCATATGCATTATTATATTATAATGACCAATATAAATCAGAAGACAAAGAAAAAATAAATAATTACTGTATAAATTATTTATGTGATGAAGCAGAAACAAAAATAAATTTTATTATTGAAAATTATCCTGATAAATATTTAAAAACATTATTATTACCACATAAATATAAAGAAAAACATCAAAATATAAAAGAATTAAATAATATTTATAATATTGTAGTAAATTCAGATGATATTAAAAATACATTAAGTGAAAATATTTATTATAAAAATACTGTTGTTGAAAATTTAGAATGTTTAGATAAAATGATTAAAAACTCTGATGATTATAATAAATTATACCAAAAAATAATATCAGTCGGTGAATATAAAATAAAAATTTAATATAAGATATAAATTCATTATTTTTCATACTGCGGAAATTTATTTTTAAATATTAAGTATATTAATAGATGTTACCATATATTAATTTGTCTTGGGAATACAAAAATATGCTAGCAGATGATGAATTTGATTTAAAAATAGATAGAGTGTATATGATAGTAAATCAATTAAGTCATACACCTAAAAAAAAATTTCTGAAATTTCCAAATTATGATTTATATTATTCTAGTGAAATATATTTATATCCAATTTTTAATCATGAAGATTATTATAATTGTACTTATAGAGGTTTTGAATTTGTACTTATTTTTGATAATTTTAATAAAAATAAATTTATTATTGGATTTTGTAATAGTTTATTAAATGAGAATTATAGAGAATATATTCATATTACAATTTCTCCCTCAAATATATTTGAATTTAATAATATTCCAAATCCAATGGCATATGAAAATAATAAGGGTACATTTTGGAATTTTAATATTAAAAATAAAACAAGAGAATTATTATATAATAATATATTTTACGTAATTGTGCAACATAAAGATGATTTTGATGGTAATTTATCAATAATGGTACATGATATAACTCTTAATTTAAGAACACAATATGATGGATTTTGTCCTAATTATGATTTATTTGATTTTGAAAAAATAAAAATTTCAAATGATAAATTACAATTTTTTGATTTTGAAATTTAATTACCCCATATTTCGTTATCAGCTTCTTTACTAATAACCATATAACAATTTAGTGCCAATAATGCAAAATAAACTTCAATATTAATATTTGATACTTTATAAAATGCATTAGGATGTAAGACATAGTGATGTGGAAAACTATCAATATTAATTTTTTTATTAGACAGAATAACTTTAAAAAATTCTAAATACTGAATTTGCTCATCGGATGTCATAAGTTCTATTTTTGGTCGTGATATATCGATATGATGGCCATAACCACCTTGAAAACAATCATCTCTAATATTTTTAAAAAAATCTACAAAAATTTCAAGAGGTGTTTTTTTATAAAATGTATTTAAAATTTTCCATATAGAATCGCGCAATACAAGTGATTCTGTATCTGTAGTTTGAAATTCAATAAAGTTCTTATTTTTAATTTTCTCTAATTCATTATTAAATTGTTCTAATAGACATTGCATATAATTATATTGATTATATGATTTATTAAGCAAACTTTGGATATTACTCCAAAACTCAATAAATGAATAGTTATCGAATCCAAATTTAAATTCCGAAATTGTAAGCGACATATTATAATAAAATTATAGTATTTGAATAAAATAAATTTCAATTTTTTAGAATTCTGTTTGACAATCTAATAATAAAATATACTTTCCACCTGTATATAATTCATCAGTATAATGTACACAATCTTTTGGAAATAATATACCATAACATTTTCGTGGTTCTGGTGTTACATAATAATGTTTTTGAATTTCTTCAATTGGAACTTTTACTGTTATTTTACCTCCATTAAATTCATCTGATAAATATATTAAAAGTGTATTATTGTATTTATCTTTAATAGTAACATCTTTATGTGGTTTTACTGTGCCAAAGTCTGAATAATAAATTCGAATATTAGAACTATCTATTTGAAAGTTATCAAAATAATTTCTTAATGTAGCAGTTACTTCTTTTATAATTTTTTCAGATAATTCGTTAGTTAAATTACGTAATTGTTTTCGTTGTGGAAATAAATTACTTCCATTCATAGAAATAATATTTTTTGATTTAAAAAAATCTATTAATTCATTTGTTAAATCATTAGATAAAATTTGTTTATATAAAATATTATTAGGTAATGACATTTTATAATAAAATTAATGTGTTATAAAATAAATAAATCAATTTTTATAATATTATGGTTTTTCAATATATTTAAATTTTTCTATTATTTTTTCTTTATTTTCATGACATTTTTTTACTAATTTAATAAACCCTCCAATTGAATTTGATAATAATTTGTCAGATAAAGAAATTATATATATATCAGATAACAAATCACTTATTTTAGTATGCGAATCAATATTACTAGTATGTAAATTTGCTGTATTAGAATTACTAAATGTTGTAAAATTTGTTACATTAATATTTTTTGATTTAAAGAAATTAATTATATTTTTATCATCAGTAGAAAGATATATACATTTATAAGATTTTATTATATCTTCATTTTCATTATATAATTTTTCATAATCACAAGTATAATCTGTATTTCTAATTTGAATACACAAATATGGTTTTGATAATAAATTATAACGATTAATGCATATTTGTTGAATTATTGGTTTAATTTCAAGCTTGTCAAATAATGTATATCCATCACCTCCTCCACAATTACAACTAACAATTATTTTTTCATTTATTATTTCTTCTGGTAAATTAAGTGATATATCATGATAAGTATATGGATAATCTAATTTATATGTTCCGTCTATTATATTTAATAAATCACTTTTAATACATTTTGGATATACACTTTCAGCTGTTTTACAAATTTCACGTATTATTTTTATATTAGTTATTGTATTATAGTTTTTAAAATAAAAATAATCTGAAAAATTTATTTTATAATGAGAATTAACAGTATCTATTAATAATATTCTATTATATTTTTCACAATAAATTAAAGCCTTATTTATCACACATAATATATCATTAAATCCTCCTTTTGGAATTAAATATACATACATATACACATACCATATATAAAGAAAAATATTTTGAAAAATAATGATTTTTTTTAAATTTTTACCATGCTATTTTCTGTCATAATCTTGACACCTCGAATATTGTAAGTAACAGATGCATTTGGATTATCCATTTGCACGACGTAATTAATCTCAGCGAAATAAAAGTCTGCACCATTTTCATCAATTTCAGCTCGACGGATAACAGTTCCGCGATATCCCTTATAGGAAAAACGTTCGCCAGGGTAAAAGCTCATTTTCGTTTAGCAGTATTATACTATATAATGAAAATATATAGACAATATAACATATTTAAAATTTCAATTTTTACATAAAATAAAAAAATTGAAAGATAATATAATTAATGAGTCCTTTATATTTAAATCAAAATTATTCTATTAAAAAACAATGTCAAGCTACGGTTATTCTATTCTTATCCAAACAATTAAGCGCAGTGACAAAAAGTGCGATGATACTATCACAACATATATTGGTTCAAAGGAAGTTGCTGATATTAACACAGTACTTCGCGCACAGTACGATAATGAACGTTACAATTGTCACCTAGACCATATTATGCTATACTCAATCGAGCTACAAAATTTCAATACTCGTACCTCATACAAATGCCTTTATATCATCAGTCTCAGCAAAATTGAACATCCACTATTCATTCCGACAAATGAAGTGTTCAAGAAGTTTGGTATTCGTGATGGTGGACGGTCACTTAGCTATATGGATATCTATAATACCTACCCAAGCTTTCGCTTCAACAAGTTCCACGTTGGCAACTTTTTTGAGCTAGATTCTAGTAATGCTATTGTTTTCAACGAGCTACAGACAAATTCGCATGACATTGTTCACAATTAATTTTTTTATTCTTTTCATTTAAATATTATAAGAAATTACAAAAATGCACATTTTAAACGTTTTGCTTTTGCTACTATATCGTGTGACAAAATAAAGTCACCTTTTGCAGTGGTAAATACTTTCTCATTTGAATTAGCAAAATGATACTTAAAATAACATATTTGATTATCTAGAAGAATTACAAAATCATTATACTTTCTATAGTATTTATGAGTTATTTCATCATTAGCAATAATGAAATTATTTACATCAAAATCAAGCTTATTTGTGTCAACATATACACCTCGATATAAAACTTTATCAAAAACAGAATAATGGCGTCGCACTAAATAATTATTTTGTGTCATTTTATATATTGTATTGAATAGATATATATATATATTCAATATTTATAAAAAAATTGAAATTCTAAACTAGCTAATAAACCTTTTATTATGAAAATTATTATAACAATAAATCAATCAATGTCGCAAAATTCCCAGCAATCGCCTCTTGTGGGCAAGTATATGTATGTAGCAGATCTCGAGTATTACCCGCGCGATGGTTCGTGGGGCTGTAACTGTTTTTGCGAATCCTTTTCAAATGGCATTTATACAGTTCGGACAAAGTTCGGTAAAGCGTACCATGCACGGATTGGTCAAATCAAGAATCTAATTGATATTACCGCAACACAGAAGTACCAGATTGGCGATATCGTTTACGCAAATCTCGAGTACAACCAAAAAGATGGTGATTATTCTTCTGATTACTGCAAGGTTATTTCTGTTTCCATCTTTGCGAATGACGTCGATTACACAATTCAGGCGCTCCGGTCGCAGAAACTTTACAACAATATGCCACAGGATCGTATTGTACGTAAGGCTGTTCTACGTAAGGCCAAATATCCGGCTGGTATTTATATCGGCGTGAAAACTATGGAAGGGTGTCAGTGGGACATGTATACTGTCGTCAAGAATGGAAAAATTACCAATGTCAATGAATGGTATGACCGTGTTACATACACTGTTCGTTTTGATAATGGTACTACTTCTACATTTATCACTGAGCAAGATATTGTCGCCCCGGCTGTAGTTAAGACCCCGCAACAAATCCGCCATGAAGAAGCTGTCTTTCTTGAGGACCGTGAACAGTACCTTCTTCGCGAGCTTGAACGTGTTCGTGCAATGCGCAGCACTATGTAATTTTTTTATTAAATATAATATAGCCAGTTTATAAATAAACCAATTATATTAGTATATAAATGTACTAATAACGAATTTAATATAGATAATTCTTGTAAATAATAATAACTTAGTAAAAATGTTAAAACTACCTGAGATATAGTTGTTCTAATATTTTTCAAATGGAATTCGCGTAAAAAATAATAGTTATGTATATGGGCAAGTGAAAAAGATAATGCCAATACTATTTTAACTGTTATTTTATCACTAAAACAATAAGATAAAATTTCATTTATATACACTCTAAAAATTGCCTCTTCTAAAAATACACATTGAAATATTACAAAAATAGTACTTATAATATTATTTTTTAATTCACATTTTATTTTTTGTTGTACGTAATAGTTATTTTTTGTTACAATATAGTTATAACTAACATATAAATATATCAATAAATTTAATATTAAAAAGTCTTGCAAATTCATTGTTCAAACTTATAAAATTAAATTTAATATTTAAATATTTAATCAATTTTTATTTAATTCTATTATATATAATATAATGAATATACATATAGTTTATATTGTAATTATTTTAATTGTAATATATTATTTTAATACATCAGAACACTTTGCAACTGATATTGAATCTGTCGCCAATGTTGCTAGTTTATATAATTCTGGTAATTTTACTGCAACTAATATGACTGTTGCTAGTCAAATGACTGCAAGTGATATGACTACAACAAATATGACTGTTAATGGTACTTTTAATTTATTACCAAAAGGTGTAATAGTCGCATGGTCTGGTAGCACACCTCCTGCTGGTTGGACATTATGCGATGGTCAAAATGGTACACCTGATTTACGTGGTAGATTTATTTTAGGTTATGGACAAGGTAGTGGATTATCAAATAGAGACTTAAATGCAACTGGAGGCGTTGAAACAGTTACCCTTACAGTTGATCAAATGCCTTCACATACTCATCAATACTGGGATACTCGTAATGCAGTAGCTAGTGGAAATACTTTTGCATCTGGTGCATGGAATAATAATACTGTATCACCTGGTCCTAGTGCAGCAACAGGAGGTTCTCAAGCTCATGAAAATATGCCTCCTTTTTATGTATTAGCATGGATATATAAATTATAATTGACTAAATAATATATTTATAAAGAAATAAAGATAAAAAAATATAACACAACGCCCAAAGTCAACCTGACCCTAAATAAGGTCATTATCTTCAAATTGCTCGTATGGCACTTGGATTGCTACAAGCTGGTCGACATAATTGGGGGCGACGACGCCCTGGTCAATAGTGCGAGCAATCATCAGACTCTGCAAAAGCAGATTCACGGACACGCCGTATTCTGTGCCCCCTACGCGCTTGTCCATTGCATGGGCAACTTTGTACGCGACTTGTAAGCTTCGGGTATACCGAGTGCTTTGAACAAGGCGATTTATGAATCGCATGGGGTTGTCTGCAAAATTCTCACCTGAAACGTTGAGGTGGAGGACAATGTAGACACACTGCCACTTGCCCGAGATAAAAATCCGGACACAAATAATTTCAATTTCGTCGTCACGAGACATAGCGCTTTATCTAACTTGATCTTAATACAAGGAAGTATACTATGATATTAAACACTATGGGCTATTCAGTTATTTATAATTTTCAATTTTTTATTCTATTAGATATATTTAAAAAAAGTATATCTATAAATAAATTATTTGTTATTTATAATTAATTCTAAAATATTTTTCAATAATATAATTAATTTCATTTATATTATATTGATTATCTTTAATTATATTTAAATAATATCGTTCAGCAATTTCTCTTAAATTTTGATTTTGTTCTAAATTAATATCAATATTGATTATATGCGGATAATAATATTGATAAGCTTTTGGAAAGTTTTTATCAAAAACATCATCAGATTTACCATTCTTTAAGATAACACCTTTTTCGTTTATTTCTAATTCATTTAATGGATACTTAAATGAAATATTCCAATATATAAATTTAATTTCTGGAAAATTATATAAATTAAATAGTTGATTTAATGTTGTCATTATAATAATATAATTTAATAAAACAAATTATAAATCAATTTTTATTCCATTATAAAATTTCTCAATAAATTTAATATTACTCTTTTTTTTCTAATTCGTTATAATATTTTATAAATTCTTTATAACCATCTGTTAATTCAAGATTTGCGATAGCATTACGTCTTTTTAATTTAGGTTTACTTTCTGTTGTTTCTGTTGTTTCTGTTGTTTCTGTTGTTTCTGTTGTTTCTGTTGTTTTATCTCGATCATCAGAAATAGTTTTTGAACTCATTATATAATATATAAATATATATAAATTTATACAAATATATATAAATTTATTCAACAACTAGCGTTGCACATGCACCATTTGCTAACGAACCATTTGCAAAATTTATATGAATTGATATTAAATCCATTTGATTTAATGTAATTGAATTAGTAGCAGTTATTTTATAACTTACTGAACCATCTGGTATAGTAGCAACAAATGTCGTAGCAACACCATTTACATATAAAGTAGCCGTATATGGAATACTTTTTGATAATTCTCTAATATTAAATACTAAACTTGTTGCGACACAATTTTTACCAACAACAATTGTATTTCTTAATATATCATTTGATGAATTACCTGAACCAATATAATCATTATTATTTACAGATTCAGATGTTGAAAAAATATAAAGGGTTCCAGAATTTTGTCCAATATCTCCTTTATCGCCTTTGTCACCTTTTGGTCCAATATCCCCTTTATCTCCTTCATCACCTTTATCTCCTTTATCACCCTTATCGCCTTTATCACCATCATCGCCTTTATCACCCTTATCCCCTTTATCACCTTTATCGCCATCATCGCCTTTATCGCCTTTGGAACCTCTATCTCCCTTTTCTCCTTTTTCTCCTCTCTCGCCTTGTTCTCCTTTTGACCCTTGGTCTCCTTGGTCTCCTTTTTCTCCTCTTTCACCTTTTTCTCCTTGATCTCCTGATTCTCCTTTTTCTCCACGGTCGCCCTTACAACCTTGTACACCTTGGTCACCGCATTCCCCTTTTTCTCCCCGTTCGCCTTTACATCCTTTTTCGCCACGTTCTCCTCTGTCTCCTTTAGGTCCAATATCACCACCAATACCTTTACAACCTGGTTCACCATTATCACCTTTATCTCCTTTCATACCATGGTCGCCCTTATCACCTTTACATCCTTGTACTCCCTTTTCTCCACGGTCACCCTTATCACCCTTTTCTCCTTTTATACCTTTATCGCCCTTATCTCCTTTATCTCCTTTGTCTCCTTTTGTTCCACGACAACCAATTTCTCCTTTATCACCTTTATCTCCTTGGTCGCCTTTATCGCCTTTATCTCCTTTGTCTCCCTTGTCACCCTTATCTCCCTTATCTCCTTTGGAACCATTATCACCCTTATCACCTTTAGGTCCTTCATCTCCTTGTTCTCCTTTGTCCCCCTTATCTCCCTTATCGCCCTTGTTTCCTTGGTCGCCTTTTGCACCTACATCACCTTTATTACCTTTATCTCCTTTGTCACCTTTATCGCCTTTATCACCTTGGTCGCCTTTATAACAAATAGAATAATTATATTTACAATCATCGCATTCTTTGCAATCATTACAATTATTCTTTTTGTTATTTTCTTTATATCCGGTATTACACTCTGATTTGCATTCAGAATTCTTTTTTGTTTTTTTATAGTAATCACTATAACTACAACTATCGCTATCTGAAGATGTGTCGTCGGAAGATGAATAATTCTTCTTACTTTTTTTTGTCTTTTTGTGTTTTGAATCCATTCGATTATAATATAAATATATAAAATTATTTTTTTTATATATTTTTATAGATTTTTATATATTTTTATATATAAATATAATTAAAAATAAAAAATATTAGTTTTTGAACGAACTAAGGTTTCTTTGGTGGCATATTTGGTTTATTACATTTCTTTTGAATTGGACCAAATCTTTGACCAAGGAATATAGCATTAATACCAGGATTATTGCCACCTGGATTCATTACGGTAATAACTGGATTTAAGAATGAACTATGATTTTTAACACTTAATACATCACCTTTATGTAATTCAAGTAATTGTCTAATTGATACTTGACCTGAACCAGAATCGATACCTGTTATTGTTGATTGTTCAGGAACACCGTTAACATAAATTGTAAATTGCGATGGTGTTTTTCCTTGTAAATCAAAATGTATATAATATATACCATTATCAAGAACTTTAACTGTAGAATCACCTGTTTTAAAATAAGTTTTTTTTGTCATACCTTCATAATTCCAATATACTGGTTCATCAAGATCTATTTTTTGTAAGGATGTCGAATCAACTAAATAGTATGATTCGCATCCTTTAAGTTCTAAACATTTATCTTCTAATAAATATTGTTTGAATAATTTATATCTACAATCTTTTTCTAAAATACATGCTGGTTCAACGGGACAATTATCTTGAAGTGATGGTGCTACACATATTCTTGATACAATTAATTCTACATTATTACCAGTTAATGTACCTCCAGCATTTTGACTAATAATTATTGACCCTGCGGCACTAACATGATTTTTAACTGATATTACATCTCCGGCTTTTAATTCAAGTTGTTGTCTTAATTGTACAACATTTGCACCTTTATTAATACCAGCAGTTGTTGTTTGATTTGGAACACCATTAACAAATAAAGTAAATTGGCAAGCTTGTGATGTATTGACAATAAATACAAATACATAAATACCATCTTTACTAACTGCAATATCACCACTTCCAAGAGTATGTGTTAATCCATTTAAATTTTGATTTTTATCAAATAAAACAGAACTACCTACATTTACAATTTGTGGATTTGATGAATAAAATGAACCATAAACATCAACTCCTTGTAATATAAGAGATGGATCACATTTCATCCATTTTTTTATAATATCAAATTTCTTTTTTAAACAATATTGTTTTTTATCTGATTCACAATCATAGTGTTCTTTATGTTCTCTGCATTCTTTGTGTTCTTTATGTTCTTTGTGTTCTTTATGTTCTTTATGGTTTTCACATTTGCATTCATCTTTTTCTTCAGGATATGGAGCAATTTTTTCTAAAACCATTTCAAGATTTGCTCCAGGATCAGTACCACCAACAATTTGGGCAATTGATACGCTACTACTTACAGATATATAGTTACGTAAAGTAACTGCATCATTTGTCTTAAGAGGAATAATGTAACTAATTGTAATTTGACCTGATGAATTGTATGTACCAAATGTTCTATCATGTTGTGGTAAATTATTTACAAATAATGTCCATTGAGAAGCACCATCTGGGGTAATATGTATAGTTATCATATATAAACCATCTCTTCTGACATAAATATGTTGTTTATTTGCACATAAATCAATATTTCTTTTTGTTTGAACATATTGTAATATTATTGGTTCACCTGGATTAACTTGTTGTCCATCTAATGAATAAAATGAACCATATGCATCAGAACCTGCAACTTGTAATGATTTATCTTTCAATAATTTTTGCTTTAAATCTTTGTAAAGACATCTTAAACGTTCCTCATTAAAATCTGATTTACATGATCTGGATGAATCAGATGATGAAGATGATGATGAGGATGATGATGAAGATGATGATGAAGATGAATCAGTTGATGATTCTGAATTTGAACGCTCTCTCTGTTTTCTACGACAGTCTTTTCCCATTTTATATATATTATATTTAGATAAAAAATATATTTTTATATATTTTTATATATTTTATAATTTTTTATAGATTTTTATATATTTTATAATTTTATTATATGAAAATATAAAATTTATAATTTAAGTATATTTAATTGTAAAGATAATGGTTTTGTACTACCTGTATTTGAATTGCTACTTAAATTAAAAGGTGTATTTGACGCATTATTTAATGATAGAACACTATTTGATTGTGGTATATTAATAATAAAATTACCAGATAATTGTGTTTCACCTGTTGATCTAGCTACAACAGTTTCTGGTAATTCGACACCATTTAATACAAGAACAACTTCTGCAGCTTCAACTACAGTTAAGTTAAATGATATTAAATAGTTTCCAGATAAATCTACATTAAATGTTCCAGTTGTAAGTCTTGTAATATTATTTGTAGTTGGGCCATTATTTGGAAATTCAACTGGAGATCCAGGAGTAACAACTGGAATTTGGTTAAGTGGTTGTAAACCGTAAAAGTTTGCATAAACAGTTATGCCATCTTTGCCATCTAAACCATCTTTTCCATCTTTACCATCTAAACCATCTTTTCCATCTGTACCATCTTTACCTGGAGCGCCATCTTTACCTACTGCGCCATCTTTTCCAGTTTTTCCAGTTTTACCTCTTTTACCATCTCTACCATCTTTGCCTTTTTTACCATCTTCTCCATTTTTACCATCTCTACCATCTCTACCAAAAAAAAATTTACAATCGGTGTCAATCCATGGCTTTTTTTCATATTTTTTGCATAATTTTTTATCACATTGTTCGTTATGTGATATGCTTTCTTCGTCTTCTGAATAAGAATCTGTATCTTTTCTACCCATTTTGTATATTATATAATATATAAAAAAAAAATTTATATATTTTTATATTTTTTTATATATTTTTTATTTATAAATTTTTAAAATAAACACATTTTTTTATAAAAAATATATCTATATCATAAAATTACGCATTATATATTTTTCATATAAAATATATAATATATAAAAAAATATAAATTAGTATAAAAATATAATTTTATTATATATTATATTATATATATGTACAGTAATAAAAAAAAATCATATATAGAATATGATTCTTGTATAAAAAGAACTAATAGAAGAGAATTATCATTATCAAGTGAATCATTATATGAGATTATCAATAATCTTGAAGAACATATTAATGATATTGAAAAAAAAATAAATAGACTTAAAAATAAAGAAAAAAATTTTAATTATATTCATTTAATTAAATCATTATTATGTGATAATCAAATACAATTTGGAGGGTCAATGGCATATGGAACATTTATTAGTCAATCATCACAAACAGTATTACCAGATAAACCATTTTTATTTGAACATAAAACTGCCATGAAGAATTTTCATTTTGAACATAATACACATCATATAAAAGTATTATTATCAGGGGTATATACAGTTCATTTAATAATTCAGGTTGTTCAACCATCGCAAATATGTCTTTTCGTAAACAACAATCCTCTTCTTAAAACAGTAACATCAACTAATACTAATTCATATGTTATATCATTATCTTATACTATAGCTTTAAATAAACATGATAAAATTGAAATTAGAAATTTTGATAAAACTAATACAATAATAACTTCAATGCCTGCAATAGGAACAACAGTACCTAGTCAAAATTTTAATTTAATGTTCAATAGAATAAGTGTTTTATGTAATAATGAGTATGAATATATAAATAAAAATTGTATATCTGATAATGAAACATTTTCTTCTGATTCAGAATCTTCTAATATATGTTCATGTTCATCTTCTTGTTCATGTGCAGATTCAGTAGATTCTGAAGATTCTGAAGGTTCAGTAGATTCTGAAGATTCAGTAGATTCACAAAAATCACATAATTCACGTGAATCGCAAAAATCAAATAATTCAAAAAAATAAAAAAAATCATTTTTTTGATTCATACAGTGAAGAAAATTAAATATCTAAAACTTTTTAATTATTTTTTCTGTTATAATTAATAAGTTCTTCTATATCATAAACTAAATCATTTTTATATTTATCTGTTAATATTTCAATTTTACAATTATATTTAGAAAATAAAGTATATATAAAATCATATGCGTTAGGAGATAATATATGTTTATTCAAAATAACTAAACTATCTAGTTTATTATCTAATAAGAGATTCATTATTTCTTGAAAACCTTTTCTATCTAAATTAATATTTGATCCGATATCTTCTATTATTCTATAAGATGGGTAATGATTATTCATGTGGGTTCTTTGTCTACATAAATTATTAATATCTTTACTAGATGATACTCTAATATAACATATTTTTTCTTTTTTATTATTTTTGGATTTATTAATAATATCATTAATATTATCAATATCGTCAGATGTATTACTTTCTATATCTTTTATATAATATTTTTTATTTATTTTATTATTTTTTATATTAAAAAATTTATTAATTTTATTATTATCATCATTAAAAATATCATCATTAACAATATTATCATTAACAATATCATCGTTATCATATATCTTTTCACTATCTTTATTAATTGTATCTTTATTAATTGTATCTTTATTAATTGTATTTTTTTTTATACAATCTCTAAGATATTTATCAACATTATAAAGACGATGGTTACCATTAGTTCTAATAGTTTCTATTATATTATTAGAAGCCCATGTCCGAAGTGTAACAATAGATACACCTAATTTTTGCATAGCCTTCTTGCTAGTTACATATTTTTCATTATCACTATTAATAACAGATATATTTTTGGATTTATCATTAGTATTTTCCATATATCTTTATATAATATATTATATTTTATATAAAAACTTATATTTTTATATATATTTTTTCATTTTTTTATTTATGGATATCTCTATTAGATTCAAATCTCAATTTTTATAAAATAAATAAAACACATAACACATTGACTACCATTTACCACACATCAACGGCAGTGCTGCTCAAGCACACGAGATTGAGCTTCTTGACAGCCGGCTCCACTGTCAAAATCAGCTTCTCGAGAGAGCACGAGCTGCTGTCGCTACCGACAGTGTACGTGACATCCATGTCACGGCCAAAGCGGTAGAAACCCGGGAAGAACGATTCGGTGTCGATGCACACCGAAGCGAACTGCTGGATTTCGTTCTCGTGTTCGCGTGCTTCCGCGAGCAGATGCCGGTAATCCGTGCACCCGTTCTCCACCGCAACGTCGACCTTCTTGTACGTTGCTTCGCACTTCTTCTGTGCAGGGTGGTTCTCGATGTTGGCAACGTATGCCAGTACGCGCTTGCGTGCTTCCTCGACGGAAAAAGCAAGGCACGAAAGCGCGTACTTGTTCACATTGTCGCTATACGACCAGGTATAGCGATTGACGCCCGAAAGCATCTTTTCCAGTTCTTCAATAGCAGTCATTGTAGAACTTTTTACTAAATTATAAATACAATTGGACATATCAATATATTTAATATTTCAAATTTTTTTTTATTTCAGAAAATACATCTTGAAAGTATGCTGAACTCATTGAATATAATTTATTGATTAATTACTTTTTCTCCATTTTCATATATACAATCTTCAATTAAATTACCATCCACATCATATTCTTTATATTCACCATTTATTTTATCATCAATATATATACAAATGCTACATAATTGTCCATTTTTATGATACGATCTATATTCACCATTTATTTTATTATCAATATATGTATAAATTTCATCTAATTGATTATTTTCATGATATAATTTATATTCTCCATTTTTGTTATTATCAATGTATGAATATATTTCCCATAATTGTCCATTTTTATAATAATGTCTGTATTTTCCATTTTTTTTACCATTGATAATAAATACTTCTGATCTTATATTACCATTATTATAATATTTACGTTTAACTTGAACCATAATTATTTATTAAATTAATTAACTTAATAACTATATTAATCAAATTTTTTAATACTTACATTGTCTCATAAAAAACTATTTTACTTATATTATTTTCTTTAAATTTATTATATTTATAATTATCACATACTCCACAATGATCTTCATTAGATAAATCTATTTTTTTATTAATTTTCTTATCACAATAAACAATATTCCATCTACCTAATAATACAGTTGACTGTTTTGGAAAAAACTTATTTTTCAAAAGTGTAATATATTTCATATTTATAAATTTAATATAAACATTATACTTTTAATTTCAATTTTTAGTAATAATATATCAACTGTATAAAAAGTAGATTGTGAATTTATGAAACTTAAAAATTGAAACTATTATATATAATAGTTAATATATGTCAGTTAATTTATTATTAAATTATTATTTAGAAAATGACTACTTAAATTTGACAAATAATATAAATCTAGATGAATTGCTTCTTTTAATTGAAAGTATAAAGAAATATAATATAATTGTTCACTGTATAAATATACCAAATGAATTTAGATATATTGATATAATTAAAAAACATTTTAATGATGTTAAAATAATCATATTAAAACACACGTAATAAATATTAATAAAATAATTTATTTTAATTATGACTTTTTATATTTATTATTTAATAATATATGAATAAAACATTATATAATCCAAATAAAAATCCAAAAAAAAGTACCAAAAATACTGGGTTTAAAAATAAACAAAAAGCTCTTGATACCTTAGAAATAATAAAAAAATTAGATAAAACAAAACAGATGCAAATAGTTTTAACTATGTATTATAGAGCAGAACACCATCCATATAAAACAAAAGATATGGAAAATGCACAAAAAGTATTCAAAAAGTGGTTAAAAGATAATGGTTACAAAAATTCAACACAATAATTTTATTTATTAAATATAATATATGTCACAAGAAGAATCTACTTCTTCTACATTAATAGAATTAAAAAATAAATATCTTTCAATAGAACGAGAAAAACGTAAAAATGAACTATTGGAAAAAGAACAGCCATTACAAAAAATAAAAAATAGTAAGTGTAATATCTTATAAAAATTAATTATATAAATTCTTTATTAGATACAAAAAATTGAAAAAAACAATTATCTATACAAGCTAATAAAATTAATATATACAAATAAAAATCAAATCATGACCTCAACTATGACTTTAACTATTAAGGATTACCCTAACAGTTTTACTGTTAGATTGAATCCTCTTCCACACGACTCAAGTATAATGCACGCAAACATCAAGATTCATGACATTTGGACACTCAAGGTGTTTGTAAAGGAAAATGATCAATACGAAGTTCAAATCTTTCGCAATGATACCAATGTAAATGATACACCTTTCGCGCGTCGTACATTTCTGCAAAATATTTCAGAAGTAGAACAATTCATCGCTATTTTTAAGGGTTGGTCAATGAATCACGCATATATATCCTTTAATGACTTGCAATTTGTTAACGATGGTGCATTAATCACTCGGCAAAATCCAATTTTTCGAGGGATCGCATCAACTTTGTGGATTACACGAGGTTCTCACCCTGGTTATTACGATATCAGTTTCAATGACGGGATTGGTAATACACGTCCATCTTTTAAGTTAACGTGCCTTGAAAAGGATGATGTTACACATTATATTCGTTGGTTTGCACAATGGGTCGAACATTTTAACGCAATTAACGAATATGGTGTTAACACAACAACAAGTCAACAACTGACACCTGATTATATTTGGAAGCAATACTTGTCGTGGATTCGTTCATGGTAATTTACCAAACTTTTTTTATCAAAATCAATAAATAAAAATTGAAAACTTAACTATATTTATTATTATAAATATAATAATAAAATGAAAACTCCTATTATTTCTCTAACTACTGAATCTATTGGTTCAACTGTAACAATTGGTGGTTGGGTTGAAACAGCCAGATTTTCCAAGAAAACTGGATTTGTTAAAATGTATGATAGTTGGAAATCGCATCTTGAACCAATTCAAGTTGTATTTCAAATTATTCCTGGAGAAAGTGATGAATTAGTTAAGCTTACTAGTGGCGATAGTTTATTGGTTACTGGTCAAGTTATTAAAAGTCCTAAAGAAGCACAACCTATTGAAATTCAAGCAACATCTTTTAAAATTTTAGGAAAAGTATTTGACCCAAGTACTTATCCTATTGCTAAAACAGAATTAACACTTAAACATCTTCGTAGTTATCCTCATCTTGAATGTCAATCTGCAACTAAATCTGCCATTTATGGTATTAGATATACATTAAAACACGCAATTGAAACATTTTTTGAACAAAAGGGATTTACTAAATCTGATATGCCATTAATTACATTTTCAGAATGTGAAGGTGGTTGTCAACCTTTACAAGCATCACTACATTTAACAAGTGGTAAGATTGATGAAATTCCTCTTGTTGATAAAACAAATCAAATTGACTTTCGTGAAGATTTCTTTGGCAAAAAAGCATATTTAACTGTCAGTGGTCAATTAGAATTAGAAACTCATCAATTTCTTGGTCCAGTCTATACTGAAACACGTGCTCTTAGAGGGGAACCTTCTGATACTTCTAAACATCTTGGCGAATTTACAATGATTGAAATGGAAATTCCTTTTATTGAATCATCAAAAGATGTTTATACTATGTCAGAAGAACTAATTCAATTTTGTATCAAATATGTTTTACAAGA